>OMJG01000876.1_pt1 | contig 19877 bp, 21 predicted proteins | sample 1646431 | NCBI WGS metagenome assembly OMJG01 (sample SAMN03771674, study PRJEB25209) | food metagenome | isolation source: Cotija cheese | place: Mexico:Jalisco,Michoacan | collected 2011-12-12
CAAAAGGAGAATTTGATGAATGGCAGATAAGTTAGATAGAATTATTGGAGATTACGTAAATGGCAGACTTGAAGCCAGAATAAAATCAATTGAAAGCAGATATCTTTATAAGCAAAAAGTAGATAACTTAGGCATTCGTACGGCTTATTCTGGTGGTTCGGAACCTGAAAGTCATGTTTTAAATAAAGAAGCACTTGAAAATGATGAGGAATACATCAAACTCAAAGACCTGATGTACCAATTCAGCTTGTGGTACGAACCTTTAATTAAGGAGGAAAAAGAAATAATCAAGCTAAAACACTGTGGTTACGGTGGCTTTACATGGTACAGAGTAATGATGGAACTTGATAATGAAGGGATTGAGATTTCAGAAAAGAAAGCTAAGTTTATTTATTATCGCTTTAGAAAAGATATAAACCCTCATATTGGCTATTTCATTTGAAAGCATGGGTCAAATTGGGATAAAAACGACACGAAAAAGGCACGAAATTGGAGTGTTGCTCCTTGTTTTTGCTGATATACTTGTATTATGAAGTAAAAGGCAAAAGCACAAAACAACAACTAATTCGGTTTGGATATACTTCATAACGTTGCTGGACGATAAAACCAGCGTAGCAAGGAAAGCACCACTGGAGAGTGCGCAGGGTTCGACTCCCTGACTTGCTATTATATTTTATTACAGGTTGTCCAATGGGCAGCCTTTTATTGTTGGATTCACAAATAAGATAGGAGGGAGGTATGAAACTTACCAAGAAACAGCAAGATTTTGCTGATTATTATATTGAGTTAGGAAGTGCTGAAGAAGCAGCTATTAAAGCTGGATATTCAAAGAATTATGCTAGAGCTAGTGCTTACAAATTGTTGGCAAATGTTGGCATAAAAAAATACATTGATAAGCAAATCACAAAGATGACTTCTGAGCGTATTATGGGTGCTCAAGAAATACTCGAAAGGCTCACCTTGATTGCTAAAGCCGAGATTACAGAGACAGTTGTTGTAGCAAGTGCAGATGGATATGCGGAAGTTGAAAAACCTCCTGATTTCAAAACGCAAATACAAGCAATGAAGGAACTTCTTAAACGTTATCCTGGTAATGATAAATTACTTGAACAAACTCTTCGCAAACTTACTGCAGAAGCTGATATTGCTGAATTCAAAGCTGCAATGATACAATCTGCAACTGATAAATCAACTGAAGAAAAATTGGATGAATTGCTTGGTAAGATTAGTGAGGTTATAGATGATAAGTGATATTTATAGCAAAAAACAAATCGATGTTTTAAAGCAAACAGTAAATAAAGATTGGTTCATTGCTTTACTTCATGGTGCTAAGCGTTCAGGGAAAACAAAGATGAATAATGATTTATTCTTGTTTGAATTAAGACGTGTTCGTAAAATAGCCGATGAAGAGGGTGTGAAGGAACCTATGTATATATTGGCTGGTGTTTCATCAAATACAATCAATAAGAACATCCTCCAAGAGCTTTATAACATGTATAATATAGAGCCTAAGTTTGATAAGCACAATAACTTTAAATTGTTTGGTGTAAAAGTGGTCCAAGCATACACTGGGAATATCGGTGGAGTTGGTGCTATTCGTGGTATGACTGCCTATGGAGCTTATGTTAATGAAGCTTCACTCGCTAAACAAGAAGTATTTGCTGAAATTGTTTCTCGTTGTTCAGGCAATGGTGCAAGAATTCTAGCAGATACTAACCCTGATAATCCGGAGCATTGGTTAAAGAAAGAATATATAGATAAGCCTAACGAAAATGTTAAGGCTTTTCATTTTGAATTAGATGATAATACTTTCTTATCTGAGAGGTACCGTGAAAATATCAAGGCAGCAACGCCAAGCGGTATGTTTTATGACCGTGATATAAAAGGACTTTGGGTATCTGCTGACGGTGTGGTTTATCAAGACTTCGATAGCAACAAACATTATATACAATCCAAAGACTTACCTAAACTATCAGCATTCTATTGCGGTGTTGACTGGGGTTATGAACACTGGGGTTCAATTGTTGTTATCGGAGAAACGGATGATGGAACAGCTTATTTAATCGAAGAGCACGCAAAACAACATGAAGAAATTGACTATTGGGTAGATATAGCAAAGGGAATTCAAGAACGTTATGGTTCAAGAGTTCCCTTCTATTGTGATTCTGCTCGCCCTGAACATGTTGATAGATTCAAACGAGAACACATTGAAGCGTTTAATGGAGACAAAGCACGTTTAACTGGTGTTGAAGCGGTTGCTCGTAGATTTAAGAAAGATAAGTTGTTTATTTGTAGAGATAAAGTTGAGAAATTCCCTAATGAGATCTATCAATATGTTTGGGATGAAAAAAAGGGAGAACCAATAAAACTTTTTGATGATGTACTTGACTCTTTGCGATATGCAATTTACACCAATGAGGTAAGAAATGGCAAGACCGCTGAAATTGTGAGCAAAGTACAATTTGGTCTTTACTAAAGGAGGAACATGGCAATTAAAATAAATAGAGAGATGGCAGGGAATTTAAATAGTCCTACTTCAGAACTGCTAAATTATTGTATCTCTCAACATTTAAGTACTATAGGGAGATTAGACAAACTATCCGATTATTATGACGGCGAACAAGATATTTTAAAGCGAACAAAAGATAATGATGCAATTCCTAACAATAAAGTTGTTATAAATCACGCAAAGTATGTGACTGATATGAATGTAGGTTTTATGGTAGGGAACCCAGTTGCTTATACAAGTAGCGATGACATTCAATCTATTCTTGACGCTTATACAAAAGTTGATATTGTCTCTCATGATACTGAACTTGAAAAAGATTTGTCAGTATTTGGCATCGGCTACGAACTGATTTATTTAAATGAAGATAAACAAACAGGTAAAACATTTGCTGATATTAAATGTATTGATCCAAGGGGAATCTTTCTTGTTACAGATGATACGATTGATGCAAATCCTTTATTTGCAGTCCATTATCAAAAGGTATATAACTTGCAAGGAGCTATTGACCACTATCTAGTCAAATATTATAACGATAATTGGGTGATGACATATAGAGCTGCATCAATTGGTTTCGGAGATTATCAATTTATTAAAGCACTACCACATTATTTTAAATCAGTACCAGTTATTGAATATCGTAACAACGAAGAACGGCAAGGGGATTTTGAGCAAGCAATTTCATTGATTGATGCATACAACCTATTACAATCTGACCGTTTGAATGATAAAGAAGCCTTTGTTGATGCAATTCTTTTTATCCGTGGGTTTACCTTAAAGGATGGAGATGGTGCTAGGTTAGCAAAAGAAAAGATAATGCAGACATCATTTAAACCTGGTGAAGTAGATGCTAGTTATCTCACCAAACAAATGGATGAAAATTCAGTGGCTGTCTTGCGTGATGCATTACTCGAAGATATTCATAAAGTGACTTATGTGCCTAATATGAATGACAAAAACTTCTCAGGAAATGTTTCAGGCGAGGCAATGAAATACAAGCTCTTTGGATTACTACAGCTTATGTCAGTTAAAGAGCGGTATATGATAAAAGGGCTTAGACAACGCTTGATTCTCTTTGCCAATTATTTAGAGATTGGTAATAACAATGTTGATATTGACGGTATTAAGATTAATCTCAAACCTAATTTACCAATCAATACAACTGATATTATTAATCAAATTGTTCAGGCGCACCAAGCAGGAATCCTACCTCTTAAAGTGTTGCTTTCATGGCTTCCAGATATTGATAATGTTGATGAAGTTCTTGAACAGTTAAAAGAGGAAAAAGAGGAGGCTATCGAAATGAATCAGAAAGCTATGGGCGTTCAGTCAGAAGACAGCCACTCTAATCTTGATGATCCACCTGATGAAAATGAGGAAGAAAATCAAGATAACAACAATAAACAGTCTGACAATCAGACAAATCAAAAAGGAGACCAAGAAAATGGCCAAAACAAAAACAACAAAAAACAAAACTCAAAAAACTAATGCTAAAGCAGGAAAAACCCCTAAAGTAACTAAAACCAAGGCAAAAACTGCTTCTAAAACAGCTACTACCAAAAAGAAAGTAGTCAAAAAACCAGTAGCAAAAACAAAAAAAGCTAAATGATTACAGCTAAATTCAAAAAGAAAAACAACCAAATTTATTGGTATCAAGTGACTGGCCATGCAGGCTTTGCAAATATTGGAAATGATATTGTATGTGCTGGGGTTTCTGCCTTATATATCACAGTTACTAATGCATTGTTATCCTTTGGTAAGACTTTTGAGCGTGATGAAGGATACTTTATACTTGATCCAACAGATAAAGAACTGGCAAGCCTTAAGATACTTTATGATGGAATAGTTTCAATAGCTGAGCAATACCCTGAGCATGTAATAGTAGAGGAGTAAAAAGAATGTCTGACTACTGGCAAAAAAGAGCGATTAAAGCCGAAAAGAAAGTAAATGACGGTGCTAAACAGCTTGAGGAAGTCGTAGCACAGGCATACAAACAAGCTCAATCATATTTAACAAAACAGATTGCTAAATTATTTAGTAGAACTAAGCAGCAAACGGAACTGACAGATGATGAAGCAAAAAGAATGCTCAATGAAACTGTTCCTATTTCTGAATTAGTTGAGCTTAGAAGATTAGCTAAAGATATCAGCAACCCTGACTTGCAAAGAGAAGCTAAAAAGCGGCTCACAGGACTAGCGCTTAAATCAAGAATTACTCGTGCAGAAGATTTAAAAGCAAAGTCTTATCTAGTATCAAAACAAATAGCAGATGTTCAGCTTGATAAGCAGACATCTTTTTATGTTGACACGATAGATGAAGCTTACAAAGAAACTGCTGCTGAAACGATTATTCATGAAGCTCAAGCCAATGCTAACAATGGTATTGTTAAAGAAGTCTGGAATGAAAAAGACTATAAGTTCAAAGAACTATCTACTAAATCTGTGGAAAACATACTTGATAGTCACTGGCTAGGAAGTAATTACTCTAAAAGATTATGGGGAGATACTGAAGCTTTAGCCAAACGATTAGAACAGCTCTTCACGGTTGAAGCTTTAACTGGAATGAGTGAATTTCAGATGGCAAAGGTAATTGCTAGTGAATTTGACCGCTCAATCAACGTTGCTAGGCGTTTGATTCGTACTGAAGCGAATTATATGGCGAACCAAGCAAAGCTCAAATCGTGGCAAAACAATGGCGTTGAGAAGTATCAAATCATTGCTATTTTAGACCTGAAAACATCACAGATCTGTCGTCATAAAGACCATAAGATATTTCTAATATCTGAAGCAGTTGTAAATGGTGCAGAAGGTACATATCCACCTTTTCATCCATGGTGTCGTTCAGTTGCTTCAATGTATTCGGAGCGGCTAAATAACATAGTACGCAAAGCGCTTGACCCTATCACTGGTAAAACATTTGATATTAAAGGAAGTACAACTTACAACGAATGGATGAGTAAACTAAAATCAATGCATCCAGATGTTGAATTTAAAAGTAGCAAATGGGGTGATCTAACATCTCGCAGTTATGCGTGAAATAACAACTACTTAAATACACAAAGCGTTTGCCACTGACAGGCGCTTTTCTTATGTCCAAGCGTGAAGACTTTAAAAGCTTCGGAAGTGCAAGCATTGAACCACTAAAAAAGCAATTGGAAAGGATTAATAACATGAAAATCGCAACATTGTGCGGAAACAGTTTACTCAAACTCAACTTACAACAATTTGCTGAAGGTCAAGAAGGCGGTGAGGGTGGAGCAGGAACTGGCCAAGAAACTCCTCCTGAATTCAATGCTGATAATCTGACCGATGAACAAGTTGCAGCAATCAAAGAAAAGTTTGGTCTTAAAGACAATACTGAGGTTGACTCTATTGTTAACGCTCGTCATTCTCGTTGGCAAGAAAAACTTGAAGAAGAAAAAAATGAAGCTGCTCGCCTTGCCAAACTTTCGGAAGAAGAACGCCAACAAGCGCTGATTCAAAAAGAAAAAGATGACTTTGAAAAAGAAAAAGCTGTCTTTCGTCAAGAACAGTTGCTTGTAGAAAAAGGCAAACAACTTCAAGAAATCGGTATTCCAAGTGCTTTCGCTGCTCGTATTCAAGGAAATACTGCTGAGGAAGCTATTAAAGATGTCAAATCTTTCAAAGCTGAATGGGATAAAGCCGTAGAAGCAGCAGTTAACGAAAAACTCAAAGCTTCTGTTGATACTCCGCTTGGTGGAGGTGCCACACCAGGGAAACCAGTTGATATTTCAACTTTAACTTATGAAGAAGCGCTGGCACTGAAAAAAACAAATCCAAAAGCCTATGAACAGGCTACAAAATAAGGAGAAAAAACATGAAAAACAAAAAACTAAAATTCAACTTGCAACGCTTTGCTAGCGATGTAGTAACGTTCTTGAACTCACAAGTTGACCCCGAAGTTATGGGACAAATGGTAGCTGCTCAATTGCCTAAAGCTATTAAGTTCTCAGGAATTGCTCCAATCGACACAACTCTTGCTGGTCAACCAGGTTCAACAATTACATTGCCTAAATTTAAATACTCTGGTGATGCTAAAGTCGTTGCCGAAGGTGCTGCAATTCAAATGGACGAATTACAAACTGCAACTCAAACTGCCACAATCAAAAAAGTTGCTAAAGGGATGGCTATTACTGATGAAGCGGTACTTTCAGGTTATGGTGATCCAGTTGGGGAAATTCAACGTCAAATCCGTATGGCCATTGCATCGGCTGTAGATAATGAAATTGTAGCAGTAGCTGGTACTGCAAACCTTACTGTAGTAGCCAATGTTAACCTTGACTTGATTGACAAATTAGAAAATACATTTGTTGAAGCTCCTGATGCGCTCGAAGAACAAGGATTTACTCAAGGAGTCCTTTTTGTTTCATATAAAGATGCAGCAACTTTACGACAAGCAGCTGGCGTAAACTGGACTCGTGCTTCTGAACTTGGAGATAACATTCTTGTTTCTGGTGCATTTGGTGAAGTCCTTGGTTGGACAATTGTTCGTTCTAAAAAAATCAATGACGGTTCACCAATCGCTGTTAAACCAGGTGCAATGAAAACATTCTTAAAACGTGATGTTCTTGTTGAATTTGATCGTGAAATTACTAAGAAAGTAACACAATTCACTGGTGATGAGCATTATGTTGTTGCAATCGTTGATGAAACAAAAATCGTTCGTGTTCAAGCTTCACCAATTTCTGTAACAGGAGTTACCATTTCACAAAAAACAGCTTCTATGAAAGTTGGAGCTACTAAAGAATTATCAGCAAAAGTTGCCCCAGATAATGCAACTAATAAAGCTGTTACTTATTCTTCTAGCGCTAAAAATATTGCAACAGTAAATTCTGATGGTAAAGTCACAGCCATTGCAGAAGGTACAGCAAATATCACTGTAACTACCACTGACGGTTCACAAACTGATGTATGTGCAGTAACTGTTACAAAATAGAATAATGAAATGAGGTAATCATGGAAGAGAATGAACCAAAAACTAAAGCAATTGAACGTTTAAAAACTGATTTGGGCGTCGATGATGCTACTGGTTTAATTGAGGATGCAGTTATTCTCATCCTTGATTATACGAATCAGGATAAGATGTTAGATTCAATGTGGCTGTATGCTCGACAGTTAGCCACAATTAATTTTAATCGTGAAAGCACAGAGGGAGAATCTAGTCGTTCAGAAGGTGGCGTTTCTCAATCCTTTATTGAAGATATTCCTTTAAATATCCAGCGTGGCTTGAATCGTTATCGACTCGGAAAGGTGGTAAGTTTTTATGCGCCTGATGAAACGTGACTTAAGAACGGTTTATTTGAAAAGGATAAACCCAAATAACACGCAAGATGAAGAGGGAAACGATCAAGTTAATTATCTTGCTCCAATTGCTCTTGAAATGAATGTTCAGTCTGCAAGTGGTGCTGTCAATGCCACAATATATGGTTCAAAGCTTTCAAGCATGAAATCATGTAAGTATCAAGGTGATGAACTAAAAGAAGGTAAAGATGAAAACAGTGGCGTTTGCGTGTATGTTGATAAGGACGGTAACCCTGATTATAAAATCAATTCGATTCAACCTTATTCTACACACATCAATGTGATGCTAGAAAGGAACGATGACATTGGGAGTTGAAATTAAAGGTTTGGACAGGCTTAAAAGAAAAATTAATGCGATGCCTAAAATCTTAAATGACGCCGTGAATGATGCGACTTACGAAATCACAGAGTTGGTTCGTTCTGCAGCAGAATTAAGACTAGCTTCTAGTATGAAATTCAGTTCTGGAGAATTGCTTGGGAGTCTAAAGACTGAGGTTGTAGAAAATGCGGAAGGTAAAATAGTTGGGCGTGTCTGGTCTGATAAAGCTCAAGCCATTTATCGTGAGTTTGGTACTGGTCCGAATGGACAAGCAAGTTCTAAAGATTTACCAGAAGGGGTTAACCCGGTTTATACTCAAACTCGTTGGTTTATTCCAGCTGAGGAAGTTGGAATTGATTTGAATGAAATCTATGGTATGCCTAAGATTACTATTCAAGGCAAAGAATTTTACATCACAAGTGGTCAACCAGCAAGACCTTTCTTATATCCATCATTGGAAGAGATACTTCCACAAATGCCTGAGATATACAAAGAGCATGTCCAAAAGAAATTGAGGGAGCTTAAATAATGGAAAGAGTAAATATTAAAGTTGCTACTTTTTCCATTTTAAGTGGTATATCTGAGATTAAAAAAGTAGCGACTGATTATCCGTCAACATGGAATGACTTTCCTACAGCTATTTACAGAACGGTTAACAACCCACATTTTGTAGATGGAAGTGGAGAGGAACTTCAAACAAAATGGTCAATCACAATTGAATTATATTCTAAAAGTAGTTTGACCACTATCGTTAATAATGTCATCGAACAATTTGGTGATATTGGTTTTACAGGAACGCAAAGAGATGCTAATACAGCAGATTTAAAGCGTGTCATTATTGAACTATCCGCAATCGTGGATAACAAAACAAAATACGTTTATTCGAAATAGGAGGAAATAAACATGGCAACAGTAGCAGGATTACTTTCAAAAGATACAGTCCTTTCTTATAAAGATAGCTCAGGTTCAAAACCTGTCGCAGCAGTAAAATCTATCCCAGCAATGGGATCTGATCCTGAAAAAGTAGATGTTACTCACTTAGGTTCAGCTAAGAAAGCATATATTGCAGGGATTCAGGATTCAGATAATTTGGAATTCGCAATCATTTATCAAGGAGACAACTTCAAAGATGTCGATACTTTGGTCAAAGCTGGTAAAGCAGTTGAGTGGACAGTGACTTATCCTGATGGTATGAAAGTTGACTTTACTGGTCAACCATCTTATAAATTTGATGGTGTTGAAGTCAACCAAGCACTTGGATTTAATTTAGTAGTGGTTGTATCAGCAGGCCCTAACTTTACACCATCTCCCAAATAACGCTGAAGATAAAACTGTAACTTGGACTAGCTCAGACTAAACAAAAGCAACTGTAGATAAAGGAACTGTTACTGCGGTAAGTGAGGGAGAAATCACAATTACAGTGAAAACAGTTAACAATAAGACTGCTCTACTAGCACAATTACTGTCACAGCAGCATCGGGTAATTAATAACATTTTAAGAAAGGTTAGTCTCGAAAGCTAACCTTTTTATTTTTTATAAATATAGAAATCGGAGAAACAAAAATGACAAAAGAAAATATCGTAAAACTTCCTGGAACTAAACAATTTGAATTTGGTGGATTGAATCTTCAATTGCGCTTAGATGGTAAATCTATTATTGCGATTGAAAAACGCTTGGACGAATCACTCATGGGACTTTTCGTAAATGGTCAAGGTGGTTTCAAATTGCCAGCAACAAACAAATTATTGGTAGTGCTTCAAGGTGCAAACCAAACAAGCCGAGTTTCTGATTCAGATTTAGTTAACGCTTTTGAACGTTTTGTTGAAGCAGGAAACACTACTTTTGATTTGTTCAATGCCATTCAAGAATTGCTTGATGAAGCGGGTTTTTTCGGCAAGGACAAGAAGGAGAACGAAGCGACAAATGGGGAATCTCTGGACAACGAACCAGAAGCACCGAGCGAACTCCTTTATAAACCTACAACAATTTATCCAGCATGCTTGAGGATTTATACCCTCAGGCAGTTGAAGCTGGTATTTCTTCTACAGATTTTTGGGCGATGACTTTTGATGAAATTATGGTCCAAGTAGAAGCAAATAAAAAAAGGCATGAGAACGAGCTAAAAGAAAAAGCGATGTTTGATTATACTCAACAAAGGCTTGGTATCTATGCTTTCAATGATCCAAAGAATTTCCCTAAATATGAAGATGCCTACCCTTTCTTGAATCAACTCAAGGAAGAAGTAGTGCAAGCTGTATCTGAGGAAGAAGAAAAGAAACAAGCGATGCTTACTGACCAAGAAATCATGCGACAAAATGCAATGTTAATTCAGGAAACTCGTAAAAGAAAAAGTCAAAAGACAAATTAAAAAATATTGAATAGAAAAGGAGGTGAGAAATATGGAATTAGAAACGCTAGAGATACTGTTTGATGCAAATACTGCAAAAATGGATGAAGCGCTTAGTAAAGTTTTACCTCGTGTAGAAGCAATTATGTCAAAGTTTGAGAATATTACTGGGAAGTCTATGAAAAAGACTGAAGATAATCTGAATATTGATAAAGGCGCAACGCAATTCGGCAAACAGCTAGAGAAAATGAATCAGACTTTTGAAAAGATGATGGGTCATCTTGAAAGTTCTTCTAAGAAATCATCCGAAAGCATTGGAGATAATTTATCTACTGGATTTAAGAAAGCACGTCCTAAAGTATCAAAAGAAATTGATGCTATGCTGAATGAAATTAATGCAAAAATGGGTCAAGCTAAAGCTGCTCAAGAAAAAGTAGCTTATCTAAAATCACAGCGTCAAAGTTCTTCAGCAAAAGGAGACAGTGGGCAAACGGTTAAGTATGATGACCAGATTGCACGGGCCCAGGCATCAATGGTTAAATATCAAGACCAAGCAAAAAGTCTTGCTCGATCAATGAAGACTGAGTTTGATGCAGTGCCTTCGTCTTTAGAGCGAATTGCAAAAGTAATGGATGCCAATGAAGCTAAGTATTATACAATGCGTGAAAGTGTTCGAGCTTTACAAAAGGAATATCAATATCAACTAAAACCAGTCGGAAGTTTTGACAAAGGTTTTAAAAATGTTGATACTCCTGATTCATTGAAAACTGCTCAAAAAATGCAAGCACAGTCTGATAAAATGCAGAAGTTAGCAAGTAGTAACGATGTTCTTCAAAAAGAATATCAAAGAACAGAAGAGCGTGCAGAATCATTAAGAAAGGCAATAGGACGAATTAATTCAGTTCTTAGCCAATCGTCAATGGCAACTGGAACAGCTGCAGCTGGAGCTAGCATGACAGGTTCAGGATTGAAACAATCTGAGCGTGCTGTTTCTAAATATGGCGGAGTCTTCAACCGCATGTCAAACTCCATTTCTCACGGTGCTGGGGGAATTGGAAATGGATTGAAAAATTCATTTGGGATATTGGATAAATTTGGAAATCTCTTTTCGAGAAATTCAAATAAAGTCACACAAGGCACCCGTAGCATGTATATGGGTAATAATGCATTTCTTCAGTCTATGAAATATTTGTTGCCTTCATTAATTGTTTATCAATTAATTGGTGGAGCAATAAGTAAATTAGCTGGCGGAATGATGAGTGCATTGAAGACAAACGATCAGTTTTCTAACTCGCTTAATCAGATTAAAGTCAACTTGATGACTGCATTCTATCCAATTTATAATGCGATTCTACCTGCCATTAATGCAATGATGAGCGCAATTGCCACATTAACTGGTCAATTAGCTTCGTTTATTGCAGGATTATTTGGAACAACTTATCAAGCAGCCAAACAAGGTGCAAGTGGTTTATATGATAATGTCCAAGCCATGAATGATACAGGTTCATCAGCGACTAAAGCGCAGAAAAAAGTTGATAAACTTCAACGATCGCTTATGGGCTTTGATGAAATTAATCGTATTGGTTTGCAAGATAAAACTGATGATGACACTGACAAAGGGCAAGATACAAAAGCTCCAGGTATTGATTTTGGGGCTGCTACTGGTAATTATTCAACTCCTAAATGGATGAAGGGTATGCAAGCCTTACTTAAAGACTTCTTCAAGCCTTTCCAAGATGCATGGAAAAACCAAGGTCAAAATGTCATGGACTCTTGGAAATATGCTCTAGGCCAAATTATCGGATTAGCTGGTTCAATTGGTAAATCCTTTATGGAGGTCTGGACAAATGGAACAGGTCAGTTATTTATTGAAAATATATTGATTTTACTTGCGGATGTGCTTAACATTATCGGCGATATAGCCAAAGCATTTAAAGAAGCATGGAATGAAGATGGTAGAGGAACTGCCTTAATCCAATCGCTATTTGATGGGCTGAACAGAATATTAGAATTACTTCATTCAATCGCTAAATCATTTAGAGAAGCATGGAATGATGGAACTGGTAAAGAAATAGCAGCAAACCTCCTTGAGATTTTTACCAATATTTTCAAAACGATAGGTAATCTCGCAGAGCAGTTTAAAAAGGCGTGGGAAAAGGGAGATACTGGTAAGAAAATATTTTCTGATATCCTTAAAATAGTTAATAAGTTACTAGGTCATCTAAATAACATGACTAAGGCTACAGCCGATTGGGCTAAGAAATTAGATTTTTCTCCATTACTTAAGGGAATAGAGAATTTATTAAAGAACTTAGAACCCCTAACTGATAATATCGGTGCTGGTTTAGAGTGGTTTTATAAAAATGTACTTTTACCATTGGCTGGGTTTACTATTCAAGACTTAATACCCGCTTTTCTCAAAACTTTGTCAGGAGCGATTAATGTTGTTAATTCAGTAATTGATGCGCTTAAACCGCTTGGACAATGGTTGTGGGATAACTTCTTACAACCATTGGCCAAATGGACTGGTGGAGTGATTATTGATGTTATAAATGGTTTAGCTGATGCCTTAAAAGGAGTTAGCGATTGGATTGACAAGCATCAAACTACTGTCCAAGTATTCGCGACTATACTAGGGGCTTTTGCGGCAGCTTGGGGAATTGTAACTCTTGCTGTCGGAGCTTGGAATGTGATTGCAGGAATAGCAGCAGCGGTTACTACTGCTTTCGGTGCTGCCGTAGCATTTTTAACAAGTCCGATAGGAATTGCTATCGTAGTTATCGGAGCTATCATCGCTGCCGGTGTCCTCTTATACAAAAACTGGGATACTATAACAGAAGCAGCTGGTAAACTTGGGAAATGGATAGGAGAGAAATGGGATAGTATCAAGAAAGCTACTGGTGACGCTTGGGACAATGTTAAGAAGGCAACTTCTGATAAATGGAATGAAGCCAAGAAATCAATAAGCGATACGGCCGATTCTGTAGGTACTAAGGTTTCTACTAAGTGGGAAGAAATCAAAAAAGGAACAGGCGATGCTTGGGACAATGTTAAAAAATGGACTTCTGACAAGTGGAATGATACCAAAAAGTCTGTTCACGATACTGCTGATTCTATTGGTTCAAAAGTTTCTACAAAATGGAACGAGATAAAAAGTGGTACTGGTAATGCATGGGATAATGTGAAAACATCAGTTTCTAATGCTGCTAATACTGCAAAAACAAATGCTTCAAATGCGTGGTCTAACATGAAAGACAAAATGGGTGGCTACGCTCATACTATCAAGTCTAACGCCAAAGGTGCGTTTGATAATGTTGCCTCTTGGGCTTCTGGTATGGGTGAGAAAATAGGAAAAGGCCTTGAAAATGGAGTAAATGCAGTTAAAAGAGGTGCAGCCGCAATCGGTAATGGTATTGCTGGAGTTATTGGTAGTGCAGTTAATGGAGTCATTGACGGTATTAATTGGATTCTCAACAAAGTTGGAGCTAATGGAAACTTAGGACATTGGAATGTTCCTACCTTTAATGCTTATGCCAATGGTACAAATGCTCATCCAGGAGGACCAGCATTAGTAAATGATGGCTCAGGGAGTCAATGGCAAGAGATGTATCGGACACCGGATGGTAAAACTGGGCTATTCCCTAAAGTGAGAAACCTCATGGTTGATTTGCCAAAAGGAACCCAAGTTTTGAGTGGTGCTAAAACCGCAAAAGCAATGTCAGGAATGCCAGCTTATGCAAATGGTATCGGTGATTGGATGGGCGAAAAATGGAACCAAGCCAAAGAAATGGTTGGCGATATTTGGGACTATGCTACTCATCCAGAAAAGATTTTAAACATTGCAATAAGCAAGTTTACTAACCTTTCTCAAGCAGTTGAACCTGCGTTATCTATTGCGACTGGTGGTATATCTACTATAGCTAATGGAGCGATGGGAATGATTAAAAAGGCATTCTCAGAAGGTTCAGAAAGCCCATCTGGTACTGGTGTCGAACGTTGGCGACCAGTTATTAAAAAGGCTTTGTCAATGAACGGTGTATCAACTTCTGAAAACTATGTCAATGCTTGGCTAAGACAAGTACAAAGCGAATCAGGAGGTAATGAGAAAGCTGTCCAAGGTGGATATACTGACATTAATACAATCACTGGCGACTTGGCTAAAGGATTGTTACAAACCATCTCGGCTACGTTCAATGCAAATAAATTCCCAGGGCATGGAAATATCTTTAACGGATATGATAATGCACTTGCTGCAATTCATTATGCAATGGGCCGTTATGGTGATCCTGGTATGCTTCAAGTGATTGGGCATGGACACGGTTATGCAAAAGGTACGCCATATGTTCCTGAAGATCAATTAGCAATGATTCATGAAGGAGAAATGGTTGTTCCTGCTAAATATAATCCATATAATTCTATCAGCGATTTCAAATCATTTGAAACTTTGCAATTGCCTGAAATGTTCACAGACAAGCCAACTGATTACAATAATTCTGGAAGCTTTGGTGGAGGTCAAGATGTTTCAAACTATGGTTTGGCAAATATGAATGGTTCATTAACAAGTGCCATCATGTTGCTTGTTCAATCTTTAGGAGCACAAACGAGCCAAACTTCAAATGGAGATATTGTGATAAATATCGGAGGCAGAGAGTTTGGACGAATTGCAGTTTCAGAAATCAACAAATATCATCAACAGCTTGGGTACACTGAGCTTAATATTTAGAAGGAGGGGATTATGTCTGCCGAATTACAATTTAATGGAGTGACGGTAAAAACTCCTAAAGAATTCAGCGTCAGTATTTCAACAATCGACGCTGACTCCTCAGGGAGAAATGCAAATGGAGAAATGGTAAGAGATGTCATTGCTCAAAAAACAAAACTAAACATTAAATGGGGCCCTTTGAGTGACTCAGAAGTATCTGATATTTTACAAAGAATTAATCAACCTTTCTTCGTAGTAATTTATCCAGACCCACAAATCGGAAGACAAAGAAGTAAAACTTTTTATGCCGGAGATTCTACAATGCCTTCTTACTCATGGAATGATAAGTTTAAAGCAATGAAGTGGGAAAACTTATCTGTAAACCTGATAGAAAAATAGGAGGATAAGAAATGCTTACTGTCTCAGATGATTTTAACAATGCTATGAAAGCAGAGAATCGAAGATTTGAGACTCGAATAAAAGTTGGCGATAAAGTTTTTACAAAAAACGATATCAATAGTTGGGTATACAGTGGTGGCTCTATTTCTGGTGAAACATTCCAAATAGGTTCAACGTTTTCAAATTCTATAAAAATAGAGTTTTGTTCCATACTTAAAAATGTTAAAGAGTTGACGGAAGTTACTGTAGAAATCGGAATAGCAACTTATGATGCAGATTATCATTATGATAATATCCCTCCTGAAAAGGTTGGGAGTGCAAGAGTGGGTTATGCTAAATTGATTCATTATAAACCAACGGTTTATGAATATGTCTCAATTGGAACTTTTTATGTCACTAAGTGCGATCCAGATAGAAACGAAAATAAAACGACACTTGAAGCAAGTGATCGTTTTGTTTTTTTAGAAAATGAGTATGTTTCTGAACTAACCTATCCTGCTTCCATTCGAGATATAGCTTTAGAGATTGCTAATAAAAGCGGTTCTGTCATTAATGAAACCAACTTTTCAATGATTAGCACCCAAAAAATAAGAAAACCTGAGGGTTATACATTCAGACAAGCAATAGGTTTAATCGCTCAATTTGAAGCTGGTTATGCAAGGTTTAGCCGGACAAATCAATTAGAGATCATGCAATTAATCGATCCTAAGTTTGCAGTTTCACCAGCAGAATATTTTCAAAAGGGACTAACTAAAAATGAATTGATGTACAAAATAGGTGGGATATCTTGTACAGTACCTGTTCAAAGCGAAAGCGGAAATGAACAAGCTACTTATTTAGCGGGTAGTAATACTGGTCCACAAATTGTTTTAGAAAATAAAGTAATGACTCAAAGTTTACTTGATGATATTTATCAGAAAGTAAAAAATATCAACTTTTATCCTTTTACTTTAAATTGGAGGGGGAATCCAGCACTAGAAACAGGCGATTGGTTAACACTCACTGATAGAGATGGCACACCATTTAAAACTCCCAATTTAAGTTACACCCTAACTTTTAAGGGAGGACTGACAGCAACTAGTTCAGCTAACACTAACTCTTCAGCTCAAACAGTCTCAGCTTATTCTCCACCGCTTAATCAAATTATTAAAGAGATTAATTCTCGTGTTGATGCAGCGGGTAAAAATTCAGTCTATGACGGAACAGAAGAACCACCTTATCCCAAAGAAGGGGATATTTGGTTCAAAAAGAATGGTCCTGATGATGAAATCTGGATTTATACAAAACTTGCGGACGGAACTTACGATTGGGTGATGACTACCTCGACAAGATTATCTGATGAAATTCAGGAAAAAATCGATAATTCCGTTCCATCTGATGAAATTGTCAAAACAATCAATTTATCACAAGAAATGGACGGTAAAGAGTGGTTAAAAATTACGGGTGCAAAAATTTGGTTAACTGATAAAACTCGAATAGATGATGCCATCATTAAAGATGCAATGATTGGAAATTTGAGCGCTTCAAAACTAAAAGCTGGAACTATCGATGCTTCAAATGTAAATATTATTAATTTAAATGCTTCGAATATATCGACAGGAACTTTGACAGCCGTTGATATAGAAGGGGTAAAAATCAAGGGCTCTAAAATTACTTCTGCGGGAGATGACTTTTCAATGCTTCAGGATAATGGAGCAATTACTTGGATAAGAAATAGCGATGGCAAAGAAATTTTTAAATTTTACACCACGTTAATTAATATGAAAGAAGGGAATGTTCGACTTGATGTTTCTGATTCTGGCTCTTTATCCATTTATAGTCAGAAAACGGCTAAAGATTTCTTGCATTTTTCTGCTGTTGGGAACACTATGTCATGTTCTGCAGATTTAGATCGATTGCAAATAACAGGGATTAATAATTCGCTCTCATATACTCCAACAAACTTTGAATATCAATCTAGTGGTGACAATCGGCCCAATTTAAGAGTGGGAATAACTGGCTTCAAAATAGGAAGTAATGCAACTTACCTATCAGGAGATAACAATGGAGCAATAACAGCTGTAGCAAGTGCTTTGAACATTTTAAGTAATGTTAAAATTAGCCAATTCACTAATATTGGTGGAAATCTTAGTGTTAACGGTAGTCTAAGTGTAATTGGTTCTAAAAATGCTGCTCACGTCACAAGAGATGGGCTTAGATTAACTCCAGCCTATGAAACGGCTGAGTCATACTTAGGTGATATCGGAACAGCAGAAACTGGTGAAGATTGTACAGTTATCGTTCCTATAGAAGAACATTTTTCTGACGTTATTAATACAGATTTCGAATATCAAGTGTTTTTACAAAGCTATAGTGAAGGTTTTGTATATATTACATCCAGAGATAAAACAAGTTTCACAGTGCAATCATCTGTTCCTAATCTTCCTTTTACATGGGAGATTAAGGGTAAAAGGAGAGGGTATGAAAATGACCGCTTGACTTTGACTGATATGAAGTTTGAAGAAATAAAAGAAATTGAAGAACAAAACTTTAAAGAGGAGGAAGCATGAATAAAGAAATTGATGCAGAAAAATTGATTAACAAATTATTATCTAAGATTACTCGGCTACAGTTTGATAATGCTAAATTATCAGTATTAGTTGAAACTTATGAGCAAGAAAATTCTAAGGAGGTTGGCAAATAATGAGTTACGAAAAACAAACCTGGAATAAATATGACGATTTAAAAACTGAGGAAGAAAATATTGAAAATGGGGCGGTAGTTACTGACAACCGCATGAACCATATTGAAGAAGGAATTTATTCACATACAAATGATACATCTAATCCACATAAAGTTACAGCTGCACAAGTCGGGCTTGGCAATGTTCAAAACTTTGGTTTAGCTACAGAAGATGAGGCTAAGCAGGCAATTAGCAACGCTAAGTATATGACACCCAGCCTTACTCAAGCGGTACTATCAGCTAATATTAATTCAATCGCCTATGCCAACAGCGCAGACGGCACAGACGGCTTCACAACTTCTTATCCTAACTTGAATTTGTTGGATGGGACTAAAGATTTTAGTGGGAGTTGGGAGAATTCAAGTGGTTGGGTGAATGATGGAACATACAAAGGCTTAACTGTTAAAAAGCGCACTAAACAATATGCCGGTATAGATAAAACATTTACAGCTCCAAAAGACGGAGTTTATACTTTTTCAGCTTATGTAAAAGGGTCGGGTAGTAGAGTAAGTGTATATCGATACGTTGCTATAAATGGTGGAAAGCCAAATATTATAGTACCTAATAAACGAATTGGTGATACATTTGATTGGTTAAGAGATTCCTTTCACGTAACTTTGAAAGCCGGGGATACTATTTATGCCAAATATGAAATAACTGCTTCAGGTGCAGATTCTGTCTTATGGACAGCAGGGCATAAATGGGAACCAGGCTCAACCGCCACTCCATACATACCATCAGCTAGCGAAGTCACAACTGCTGACTGGCCAAAGTTTGTAGGTTTCAGCAACACTGTAAAAACAAATAAGTCTGCTAGCGATTATACTTGGTTTCCCGTTAAAGATTCAGAACTAACAAATAAAGTTGAATCTCATATCAACAATAAAGCTAATCCGCATGCAGTAACCGCAAGCCAAGTTGGGGCTTACTCAAAACAGGAAATAGATACAAAGTTATCAAAGGCTGTAATGGCGGATGATTCTGGGAAAGTGACTGTGTCAAATACAATTGATTCTGGCCAAGTTAAAACAGCAACGATTCAAACAGGTTACGGTCGAAGTGCTGTCATAACTAGAATTGGAAACACCGTTACAATTACAAGTCAAAACCAGCATTCTTCTGTACCAGCTAACGGTTCATGGCAGAGAGGGATTGGTACATTGCCAGTAGGTTTTCGTCCAGTAACGGATGCGTTAGTTTATAATCACGATTTAACTAACGCTTCAAAGTTTTCTTGGAATATACTACACCCTAACGGAGCAATAGACTTATATAGCAATGGTAGTATAGCGACAACCGATTATATATTAACTAGCGGCCAATTTTGGATAACCAAAGATGAGTTACCGAGTTAGAAGGAGAAAAAATGAAAAAGAACAAACAAACTCAAGAATCTACCGATATTATTATTGGTGAGAAGATCGTTGCCAATTTAAGGTTTAATGCTTATGAAACTGGGGTATTAGATGCACAATTAACAATTAATATCCCTCAAGATTTTCATGATTCAGAAGAAGCTAAAAACGAGCTAAACGAATTAATATCAGAAGCGTTTGAGGC
>OMJG01000877.1_pt1 | contig 19867 bp, 15 predicted proteins | sample 1646431 | NCBI WGS metagenome assembly OMJG01 (sample SAMN03771674, study PRJEB25209) | food metagenome | isolation source: Cotija cheese | place: Mexico:Jalisco,Michoacan | collected 2011-12-12
GGCGGCCGCTCCTTGGCCGTCCTGACCCGCGGCCGCTCCCTGGCTGTCCCGATTGTCGGTCGCTCCGCGTCCGCGAGGCCTCTCCCGGACGGCCGACGGCACGGCGCCGCTCCCGTTCGACCGGTTCGAGGGCCCACCGCCGCGGGAGGATCGGCGACGCCTCGACCGCTGAGGGTCCGGGGCGGCCACATGGGCCCACTCCCCGGCCGCGGCCTCCGGGCTCCAGTAGCCGTCCTCGTCCACCCCCGCCGGCGGCCCCGGGGTGCCGGTGCCGTCGTCGAGGAGCTCCTCGTCGGAGGTCCCGTCCGCGGAGGCGAACTGGACGGTCGAGTAGTCATCGGCGAGGAACTGCTGCGTGGGGGCGTCACCGGGGAATGAGCCCTGGCCGGCGTCGCCGACCGCGGCCTGGCGGATCGTCACATCGGAGGCCCCGGCGTCCCCGGAGCGCACCGGGTAGCGCAGCCGCCGCTCCAGGTCTGCGGCGGCGTCGGCGCTGCCCAGCACCCTGCTGAGAGCCTGGGCCACCTCATTGGCCGTGCGGATCGGCACCTCGTCGTGGCGGGGCACCTCCGAGAGGATCTGATCGCACAGGGTGTCCAGAGCGGGGGAGACGCCGGAGCGCACCTGCCGGGGCGTCAACCAGCCGTGGCCGTCCAGCGGCGCCGGATCCAGCCCCCAGCGGGTCCTGGTGGCGGTCGGAGCCGGGTGATGCAGGGTGCCCGCCGGCCATCGCGACACCAGGCAGGAGTAGAGCAGCCGGCCCATGTCGGTGACGTCGCGGGCCTCCCTCTCCGACCAGGTGAGGGCCCGGTCGGAGGTCCAGGGGTGCAGTGCGGCCTCGATGAGCAGGCCGACGATCTTGACATTGCCGGTCGAGGTGACGATGACGTTGTCGGGATTGAGCCGCTCGTGGAAGATCCCCTGGGCGTGCAGCGGCGCCAGGGCGTCGGCCAGCTCCCGGACGATCCAGGCCGCCTCCAGGGCCGACAGCGGGCCGGAGGCCAGCAGCTCCTCGATCGAGCGTCCCGGGGCGTACTCGCACACCACGAAGCTGCCCGGATCGTCGGGGCCGGCCTCCACGGCGTCCAGAACTCGCAGGAAGCGCGAATCGGTGGCGATCGCCGCACGCCTGGCCGCAGCCAGCACCTCGTCGGTGTGACGTCCGTCGGCGGCCATGATGTGCACCAGCACGGGACGGTGCAGGACGAGGTCGAAGGCCCGCCAGGTGAGGGTGCCGAGGGGCTGGCCGAGCTTCTGCTCCAGCCTGAATCGCCCGCCCAGCGCGGTGCCGGCCGCGATGGCGGGCAGGACGTCCTCATCGGAGGGGGAGGGGCGCTCCGACCAGAGATTCGACCGCGTCTCCTCGTTCTCGTCGTCGAAGGAGCCCCCGTCGGCCCCACCGGTGACATAGGAGTCGGACTCGTAGGACCCCAGAGCGTCGGAGCCCGAGTCGATGCTCGAGGCCCGCCGGTGGTCCCAGTCGTCGAACGCGCTGTCCACCATCACCTCCAGATCCGAACTCCACCCGCGAGATCCGACCATGAGCGGGCCATGCCTCGCCCAAGTCTGCCGTGTTCGCGGTGGCAAGGGAATCAGGCTCACCGTCGACCGCCGAGGAGCGGGTCGGATCCCGTCGCTCCCCGTCGTCCAGGACGCCCTCAGTCGCCGGGGCTCCTCGTCCCTGCCTCCTCGGGCCTCTCCTCGTCCCCGGGGCCCTCATCGTCGGCAGCGGGCCCCTCCGGCTCGGCGCGGACGGCGTCACGACTGGCCGGTCCGGAGCCGATCTCCGAGGCGTCGACCGTCCCGTAGGGGGCTCTGCCCCCGTTGCGGCGGCGCACCTGGCGGACCCTCAGCAGGGTCGCGCCCAGCACCACTGCTCCAGAGACGACGATGAGGATCCAGCCGATGTCGTCCATCCGCGTGGCGCGGATCACGAAGGTGGCCTCCGGGCCGAGCTCACGGCCCGAGGGGGAGGCCAGCCGGGCCGTCATCTCCACGACGCTGTTGGAGGAGGCCCTCGGGGAGAACTTCACCGTCCGCGACTCCTGAGGGTTGATCTCCACCACCTGGGTGTCGGGGATCCCGATGCGCTGGGGGCTGGACGAGGTGAAGGTCACCTTCACCTTGACCGTCTCGGTGAGGTTGTTGGTGACCGTCAGCGGGAAGTCGTTGCTGGCCGAGGACATCACGAAGCTGCCGGCCGAGTGGAGCTGCACTCCCGAACCACTGAGCAGGTCGGTGGCCGGCTCCATGGCGGCGCGCAGCCAGGCCCTCCGCCGGTCGGAGCTCAGCGAGAGGCTCAGCGAGCGCGACAGGACGCGGGCGGTCTGGAGGTCGGCGGTGGGGGAGTCGCCCAGCACATTTCCCCAGTCGACGGCGTCGGCGGCCGCCGAGACCTGATCGGCCCACCAGTCCCCTGCCAGGGCCGTCGCGGCCTTGCTGCGGGCCGGCAGGGGGGACGCGGTGTTCTCGGCGGAATTGATCGACTCGCTGAGATCGGTGAGGGACAGCCATGACGTCGACCCGCTGAGCGGTGCGGTGGCGTCGAGCTCTGCGACGTCCTCGACGAGAGTCGCCGCGGGCAGTTTCTGCCTGGTCATCAGCAGGGACTGCGCCAGCAGCCGCCCGCGCAGTTGCCCGGCGCTCACCTTCCCGTCGGGCCCCCCGGCCAGCAGGGAGGGGGACAGCGGGAGGATCGCGGCGCCGTTCTGCACGTGGGCCGGGCCCGCGGGGATGGCGGCGGTGAGCACCAGGGAGGGTTTGAGCATGGAGGCGATGCGGGCCAGGCTCGGACGGTCCAGGGCGCCCGCCTCGTCGGTGACGGCCAGTGGCAGGGTGCGGGCCGGATTCTTGACGTCCAGGGCTTTGGCAGAGCGGGTGATGACGGTGGAGTGCCCGGCTCTGGCGGCGCCGACGACGTCGGCATTGCCGTAGGGCAGTCGGTAGGCGCGCCCCGACTTCAGCAGCGGGGTGAGCTTCGCCAGCCAGTCCTTGGCCGCCTGCGTGCCGGCCCCCTTGGCGCCGTTGACGGTATAGCCGGCGGCCATCGCGGTCACCTCGTCGACCAGCCCGGGATCTACCAGGACCGTGGAGCTGCGCGTGGCCGCCTCGGTGATGAGGCGGTCCAGCCGGCCGGTGAGCTCGGGGGCCAGGTGGTCGTCGGAGAAGCTTCCGTCGATGCGCACCGAGGGGTCGCTCGACAGGGTGATGACCGGCGCGACACGGGCCTGCGTCGAGGGCCCGGAGACGACGGTGAAGGCCCGTGCCCGGCCGACGGTCATGCGTTCATGGCCGGCAGGCGTGGCCTGGATGTGGACGCCGATGAGGTAGGCGGCGTCGGTGGTGGTCAGGCCCATTGATGACGCCGTCCCGGTCACCGTGAAGGAGGCCGACTCGCCGGGCTTGAAGACCTTGGTGCCGTCGGGATCGGTGATGTTGGCCAGGCTCTTGTCGCCCGGTTCGTGGAACCAGCGCTCGCCGACCGGGACGGTCGGGGAGGAGGCCGCCAGGGAGTCCAGCGAGTCGGTGTCGGCGATGGGGTCCCGGGATCGCCAGAAGGAGGCCTGCACCCAGCTCATCGCCACCGAGGAGGTGTTGCGGACCGTGCCCCGGATGGTGATGGTGCCCTTGGCGTCGACAGTCGCGGGGCTGATGTCGGTGATGTCCACTCCCACCGCGGGTTCGGCCGCGTGGGCCGGTGCGACCCCGCAGAACGCCCCCACCACCCCCAGCAGAACCGTCAGCAGAACCGCCAGGACGCGCACCGGAGCGCGCCTGGGGGAGGGGACGGTCAGGGCGGAGGGCACGGCGACCATCCTAGGGACTGCGCCTGTGATCACGGCTCCGGGTCGGTGGGAGCGGCGAGCCGGGCGGGGCGATGACGTAGACCACCCCGCCGGAGCCGGCGAGCCACACCTCCTCGAGCTGATCGCGGCGGTAGACGGTGCGCACCCGGTCGTCGGAGGGCTCCTCGTGGCTGGCGGGGTCGTCGACGACGACGTCGCCGTCGTCGGTGAAGCCGATGACGAGCATGAGGTGGCCGTCGGTGGAGTATCCGGCGCCGTCAAGATCGGTGGCCCGGAAGCTCACCGAGACCACTACAGGGAGGCCGAGGACGATGAACTCCTCCAGCGCCCGCAGATCCGGCAGCCGGGTGACGAAGGCCTCCAGCCCGTGGGCGGCGGCGTGGGCCGCCGAGAAGGCCCAGTTCCCCGCTCCCCGGTACTGGTGGTCCCAGGTGCCGAGGGCGGTCTCGGGGACGACGGCGTCTACGGGTTCGATGACGCCGTGGAAGCCCATCGCCATCGCCACCGAGGTGGGCGAGCACCACGACTCTCCGCCGCCTCCGTACTGAGGCGCTGTTCCCCGGTGGACCATCTGCGACAGCGGCCGGACGGCCAGTTCGAGGCCGGCGGCCGGCCCGGCGGGGCTGACGCCGTCCGATCCGGCGGGGTTGTCGGCGCCGGCGGTGTGATCGGGGCCCGCGGTGTGGTCTGGGCCGGCGGCCGCGCCCAGCAGTGTGATCCGGGGGCGTTCGGGGGCACCGTCGGGATGCATGAGGACGGCCCGCAGACGGTACCCGGTGAGGGCCTGTCCATCGGCGGGGCTGAGGGGGTCGGTGTCGACCCGGGCGCAGGGGTCGGACTGGCCGTCGATGCTGGCGCGGTGGATCGCACCGCCCCAGCCCGGGTGATACGGATCCGGCAGCTTCTGGCACCAGCGGGCCATCGTGAACCAGCGGCTGCGGGTGCCCTGGTCGGTGGACACCTGGATCTGGACCTCGATCCAGGAGTGGCCGGGTGTGGTGGCGTTGAAGGAGACGATGATCTCCTGGGCGGGGCTGTCGAGCGGGTGCCAGGGAGAGGTCCAGGTCGACGTCTGGTAGCGGATCGTCGATCCCTGCCCGGCGATCACCGAGCTGTCTCCCGCCGAGCTGTCGGCGGCGTCGACGAAGGGATCGGAGAAGTCGCGCGGGCCGGCGGCCGCCCAGTCTCCCGCGTCGAAGGAGTCCCAGCCCGGCCGGGGCCGAGCCGCCCACGCGTGGAACTCGGTCTGCTGCGTGGACGTCACGCGGCCGATTCTTGCAGCTTCCCGTTCCATGCGCCCGGGAGCGGTGTGTGGGCCGGTTTCATGGGCCGGGTTCGCAGGCCGGGTTCATGGACGGCGGTGCCCTTGGACGGGGGCGATCCAGGACGCTCAGGCATTCCTTGCAATTGAGGGGAATGAGGCATCACCTGTGCGATCCGTATGCCCGGATCGATCCCGTTCGGGCCTCTGAGGTTGCGATTCACACCGTTTCGGGCATCCGGACGGGCTCCGAGGGTGCGAGTCTCGCCGAGGATGCACCGGCGTGGGAACTGGTTCCCCTCAATTGCAGGGAACTTGTGAGTCGCTCGGGAGGGCCCTTCAGGAGGAAGGACGGCCGCGCCGCCGGACAAGTCGCTGACAATGCCGCTGGACAGGTCGCTGACAACGGTGCTCGACAGGCTGATGGACAGGAGTGTGGCCAGGGTTGCAGGTCAGGATGGGTGTGGCCCTCGTGCGCCCCTTCCGAGGCGTTCGAACAGCGGTTACCGTGGCGGCATGCGCGCCCAGCAGTACAGCCGCTTCGGCGGTAGTGAGGTCCTGGAACTCGTCGACGACCGTCCCGTCCCGAAGACACCCCCGGGTTACGCCCTGGTGAGGGTGAGAGCGGCCGGGGTGAACCCGGTGGACTGGAAGGTGATGGCCGGCGGCCTGGACCCGATCTACGACTCCGTCTTCCCGATCGTTCCGGGCTGGGACGTCGCCGGAGTGATCGAGCAGCTCGGCGCCGACGTCCCCGGCTTCCAGGTGGGCGACGAGGTGCTGGCCTATGCGCGCACCGCGTGGATCCACCACGGCACCTTCGCAGAACTCGTGCCGGTGCCCCTGGAATTCCTCGCCCACAAACCCGCCGAGCTCGACTGGGACCAGGCCGGGGCGCTGCCGCTGGCAGGTCTCACCGCCTACCAGACCCTCACCCGGCTCGGGGTCGACTCCGGACAGACGGTGCTCATCCACAACGCCTCCGGCGGGGTGGGGTCATTCGCCGTGCAGATCGCCCAGCACCTGGGCGCCCAGGTGATCGGGACGGCGTCCGACCGCAATCACGACCGTCTCAAGGCCCTTGGAGCCACCCCGGTGAATTACGGGGAGGGGCTGGCCGAGCGGGTCCGCGAGATCGCCCCGGGCGGGGTGGACGTCGTCCTCGACCTCATCGGAGGGGTGCTCGACGTCACCCGGGCGGTGCTCGCTTCCGGCGGCGTCCACGGATCCATCGCCGACGCACGGGTCGCGGCCGAGGGCGGCCTCTACGCCTGGGTGCGGCCCTCGGGCCCCCAGACCAATGAGCTGGCCGGGCTGGCGGCCACCGGCGTCCTGCACGCCGATATCGCCGCGACCCACCCGCTGGCCGGGTTGCCCGAGGCCTTCGAGGAGTCTCGGACGGGCCACATCCAGGGCAAGATCGTCATCCATCCGAACGAATGACGCCTGGCACGGATGACGCCCGGCGCGGCCGGTCTCAGCCGACGGCCACCGGCTGCTTCTCGACGGGAGCCTCCCGATCGGAGCCGGCGAGCGCCCTGCGGTCGTCGTGACGGCGCCACCAGGAGGCCAGGACCGAGCCCGAGATGTTGTGCCAGACACTGAAGAAGGTCGAGGGGATCGCGACGATCGGATTGGCGGCGAAGGCCTGCAGGGCCAGCGTCGCTCCCAGACCCGAGTCCTGCATCCCGACCTCGAAGGTGATCGCCTTCTGCTGGGCGTAGCCGAAGCCCTTCGGGTAGATGCGGTACATCAGTCGGCTGAACAGGTAGCCCAGCCCGTAGCCCGACAGGTTGTGCAGGATGACGACGGGCAGCGCCAGCGCGGTGGCGGCGCTGAACAGGGTGGCGTGATTGGCCGAGACCACGGCACCGATGATGACGAGGATCGCCAGCTGGGAGACCGCCGGCATGACGGTCTTCACGGCATCCACCCGGTGACCGAAGAGGGTGTGCACGGTCACGCCGAGGACCAGGGGGATCAGCACGACCTGCAGGGCGGTCATGAACAGCTTGCCGGTGGGGATGGAGACGTACTGGCTGGCCAGCAGGCTCATGAGCAGCGGCACCATGAGCGGTGCCAGGAGGGTCGAGACCAGGCCGATGGAGACGTCGAGGGCGACGTCACCGCGCGACAGGAAGGACATCACATTCGACGAGGTGCCCGAGGGGCAGCAGCCGACCAGGATGACGCCGACCGCCAGCACTCCGTCGAGGTGGAAGATCCAGCAGAGCAGCACCGCCAGCAGCGGCATGATGAGGTAGTGGGCGACGGTGCCGACGATGACCATGAGCGGCATCTTCACCAGGCGCTTGAAGTCGCCCAGGCTGAGCGTCATTCCCATTCCGAAGAGGATGACGGACAGGAAGATGTTGGTGTACGACTTCGCCCAGATCCCGGCCTGGGGGACGAAGTACGTCACCACCGCCCAGACGACGACCACGGCTGTGAACCATTTCGTCAGCCATGATCCGAACTGCTGGATCCTCGACATCGGATGAACCTCCTGCAATATAGTCACCCGGCGATGCTGGGCAACTGCGATTTCCCTGCTCAGGGGGATGGGGAGGTGTGTGTCGGCGCCGTCCTCACCACCCGTCGGCGGGGGTGAACGGCGCTGGGTGCCGAATCAGTCCGCCGCGCGGAGCGGGACGGTAATTCGTAGCAGGGCAGCAGGGACGAGAGCGACGGGGAGGACGAGGGGGTCCGCGACCGGGAACCGGTGCAGTCCGCTCATCATGACCTCTGATCGTCGCCGACGGGCCGTCTGCCCGTCCGTCTCACCCGGAACTGTAGGACGCCGTCCCGCCCCTCGGTATCCATGGTCGGAATGTGAACAGTCGGACGGTGACCGGTCGGGATTGCGAACTGTCCGGATCGTTCAGCGGAGGCGTCGCAGGATCCTGACGCCGGTGGTCAGCATCCCGGCCCAGGCGCGGTGAGACAGGCGGGAGGGCCCCGCGATCGGGACCAGGCTCTGGGCGGCAATCGTCTGCGCCTCGGTGTACTTGAGGATCCCCTCGTCGCCGTGCCGGCGTCCCAGACCGGATGCCTTGAACCCGCCCATCGGGGCGGCGTGCGACCCCCATGTCGCCCCGTATCCCTCATTGATGTTCACGGTCCCGGTGTGGAGCCGGCGGGCGGCCCACTCGCCGCGGTGCTGCGACCACACGCTGGCGTTCAACCCGTAGTCCGAGTCATCTGCGGCGTCGACCGCCTCCTCGTCGGAGCCGACCCGGTACAGGCTGACGACCGGTCCGAAGGTCTCCTCGTGGTGCACCCTCATGCCCGGGCGCACATCGGTCAGCACGGTCGGTTCGTAGAAGTACGGTCCCAGATCCGGGCGCGGGCGCCCACCGGTCAGGACCGTCGCGCCCTTGGCCCGGGCGTCGTCGACGGCCTCGACGACCTTCCGGAGCTGCCCGGCCCCGGCGAGCGACCCCATGTCGGCCTCCCAGCCGGTGCCGGCGGCGAGCCGCAGCGCCCGAGTCCGCGTCACGAGGCCCTCGACGAAGGGCTCCCAGACCGACTCGTGGACGTAGATTCTTTCGATGCTGATGCACAGCTGCCCCGAGTTCGAGAAGCAGGCGTGGACGGCACCGGGGACGGCCCGCGACAGGTCGGCGTCGGCCAGCACCAGGAGTGGATTCTTGCCGCCGAGTTCGGCCGAGAAGCCGATCAGCCGCTCGGCGCAGCGGGTGGCGAGTTCCCTGCCGGTGGCGGTGGAGCCGGTGAACATGAGGAAGTCGGAGCGCTCGACGATCGGGCCGCCGAGGCGGCGCCCCGGCCCCACGACGATCTGCATGAGGTCGTGGGGAAGCCCGGCCTCGCGCAGCAGGCCCAGGGCTAGGGCGGCGGTGAGCGGGGTCTGGGAGTCAGGTTTGAGGATCACCGCGTTCCCGGCCATCAGGGCCGGAACGGAATCGGAGACCGGCAGCGTCAGCGGATAGTTCCACGGGGTGATGACGCCGACGACCCCTTTGGGCACATGCCTGGCGACGGTGCGGGTGAGCACCGGGAAGGCGCCGGGCAGGCGTCTCTCCCGCAGCAGGGCCGGTCCGCGGCGGGCCACGTGATGGGTCCACAGGACGGCGTCGGCGAACTCCTCCAGAGCACTGGCCCGGTTCTTGCCGGTCTCCTGCCCGATGAGATCCAGCAGGTCGTCGCGATGGTCGATCAGGAGCCCGGCGAAGCGCTCCAGGATCTGGGCGCGATCGCGCAGCGGGCTGGTCTCCCAGTCCTTCTGGGCGGCGGACGCCGTGGTGAAGGCCCGCGCCAGGGCATCGTCGCCGGTCAGCGGCACCTCGCCCACCGGTGTCTGGTCGAAGGGACTGAGGATGCGGCTGACCGGCCCTCCGGGATCGGCGGTGACGGCGTCCGCGAATTCCATCACCGGCCCCCTCAGGACTGCGATTCGGGCTGGTCGGCCCACCAGCCCAGCAGGGCCTCGCGGGCCTGGTCGGGGGTCTTGGGGCCCTCGTCCAGCCGCAGGTTCAGCAGGAACTTGTAAGCCCTCCCGACCACCGGGCCGGGCCTGATCCCGAGGGTCTCCATGATCTGGGAGCCGTCCAGATCGGGGCGGATCGACTCCAGCTCCTCCTGGGCCTCGAGCTCGCCGATGCGGTGCTCCAGGTCGTCGTAGGCGAACTCCAGCCTCTCGGCCTTGCGGCGATTCCTCGTGGTGCAGTCGGACCGGGTGAGGATGTGCAGCCTCTCCAACTGGTCCCCGGCGTCGCGGACGTAGCGGCGCACCGCCGAATCGGTCCATCCCTGATCGCCGTAGCCGTGGAAGCGCAGGTGCAGCTCGACGAGCCGGGCGACGTCCTTGACCTGCTGGCCGGGGAAGGCCAGCGCGCGCAGCCGCTTCTTGGCGAGCTTGGCGCCGACGATGTCGTGGTGGTGGAAGGAGACCTTCCCGCCGGCCTCGAATCGGCGGGTGGCGGGCTTGCCGATGTCGTGCAGCAGTGCCGCCAGGCGCCCGGTGAGATCGGGCTGATGGCCGCGCCTCTTCTCCAGGGCGATGGACTTGTCCAGCACGGTGAGGCTGTGCTGGTAGACGTCCTTGTGACGGTGGTGCTCGTCACGCTCCAGCCGCAGGGCCGGCAGCTCCGGCAGCACGTATCCGGCGATGCCGGTGCTCACCAGCAGGTCCAGACCCTCGCGGGGGCTGTCGGTGAGCAGCAGCTTGGACAGTTCGTCGCGCACCCGTTCGGCCGAGATGATCTCGATGCGTCCGGCCATGTCGGTCATCGCGGCGCGCACCTCGTCGGTGACGCCGAAGCCGAGCTGGGAGGTGAACCGGGCTGCCCGCATCATCCGCAGCGGATCGTCGGAGAAGGAGCGCTGCGGCGGGAAGGGGGTGCGCAGCAGGCTGGCGGCGATGTCCGCCAGGCCGGCGTGGGGGTCGACGAAGGCCCTCGTGTCGGCGTGGACGGCCATCGCGTTGATGGTGAAGTCGCGGCGGATGAGGTCCTCGTCGAGGGTCCGGCCGAAGGCGATCTCGGGTTTGCGGGAGTCGGGACGGTAGACGTCGGTGCGGTAGGTGGTGATCTCCACCACCCACGAGTCCGGCCCCTCGGCGTCATCAGAAGCGCCCTGGCCGCCGGACGGGGCCTTGCCGCCCCCCGAAGGGATCCTGCATCCGATCGTCCCGAACTGCCGGCCGATGTCCCACACCGCATGGGTGCGGGTGCGCACCAGCTTCTCGATCTCGTCGGGGTGGGCGTCGCTGGTGAAGTCGAGGTCGTGACCCAGGGTGCCCATCAGGGCGTCGCGCACCGAGCCGCCGACCAGATACAGGTCATAGCCGGCCTCGGCGAAGAGCCGACCCAGATCCGCCACCAGGGGGATCGAGGCGAAAAGCCCGTCGATCCGGTGCTCCAGCAGCTGCGGAAGGGTGAACCCCCGTTCCTCGTCGGTGGGGTTCAAGGCGTCAAGTGGTCCGGGCACGGTGTTCCAGTTTACGTGTTGGCGGGCGCTACTTCAGTTCCCGGCGCCCCGACCCCCTGCCGGTGGCGGGGCGGTTCGAGGAGCGGCTCACCGGGCGACGCCGGGACTGGCCGATCCTGGCCAGCGTGGTCACCCGGGAGTACTCGCACCACAGCGTGAACCCGACGATCCCGGCGAGGGCGAGTCCCGCGACCAGCCCCGGCATGTGGGAGTACGCGACGAACCACAGTGCGAGGGCCAGAACGCTCAGGAAGAGGTAAGCGCGGTTGACCATGCCGCGAGTCTACTGGTGCGCGCCCCACCCGGAGCCCTCCGGTCGATCGTGGCGACGCCGCCGCTGTTCGGTCCTCCTCCGACGGCCCCCGGGGCAGACTTGGCGGCGAACTGATGACATGCTGAATCCCATGAGTGCGCAAGCCGTCGCGACCGACATCGGAACGGTCGTCGTCGCCGTCGACTCCTTCAAGGGGTCGCTGACCAGCAGCCAGGCCTGTCAGGCCGTGGCCGAGGGGATCCGCCAGGGGGAGCCCGGGCAGCCGGTGATCGCCATCCCGGTGGCCGACGGCGGCGAGGGGACCCTGGACGCCGCCCTGGCAGCCGGCTACCAGGCCGTCAGCACCCGCTGCCATGGCGCCACCGGGGATCTCGCCGAGGTGGAGTGGGCCCGCAGGGGGGATGACGCCGTCATCGAGATGGCGGCCTGCTGCGGCCTGGAACGCGCCGACCGGGTGTCCGGGCCGCCCACCCCGCAGCGCGCCCTGGCGGCGTCCAGCAGGGGACTGGGGGAGGTGATCGCCGCCGCCCTGCGAGCAGGGGTCACGTCGATCACCATCGGCATCGGCGGATCGGCCAGCACCGACGGCGGAGCCGGCATGCTGGAGGCCCTGGGTGCCCGCTTCCTGGACCGCGACCGCAACGACATCGACGCCGGGGCGGCCGGGCTGGAGTCTCTCGACCTGGTCGACCTCACCCACCTCAATCCGCGGCTGGCCGAGGTGAAGCTCACGGTGGCCTGCGACGTCACGAGCCCGCTGCTCGGCGAGCACGGGGCGGCCGCGGTCTTCGGCCCGCAGAAGGGGCTGGACGCCGACGGGATCGCCCGCGCCGACCGCGCCCTGGAGGCCTTCGCCGGTGCCGTGGAGCCCGCCCTGGGGGTCATCCACCGCGACGACCCGGGGGCCGGCGCGGCCGGCGGGGCGGGTTTCGCGCTGCTGTGCCTGGGGGCCACCTACCGGCCCGGAGCGCAGGTGGTGCTCGGCTGGTCGCACACCGCCGAGCACATCGGAGTCGCCTCCCTGGTGATCACCGGAGAGGGACGCCTGGACCACCAGACGCTGCTCGGCAAGACCCCCGACGCCGTGCGGCGGATGGCCCGCCAGGCGGGTGTTCCGGTGTGGGCGGTGTGCGGGCGCTGCGATCTGGAGGGGGAGGACCGCAACGCCTTCGACGGAGTCCTGGCGCTCTCGGACATCGAGCCGGACCCGGCTCGCTCAATCGCCGGGGCCCGGGGGCTGCTGGTCCGGATGGTGGCCGAGGCGATGGGCCCCGAGTAGAGGCGGGTCGCCGTCCCCCCCGCGAGACCTCAGGCCCGGCTTCGCGATCATCATCACGAGGAACCCGGCCCCCAGGACGACGATCGGCAGGGTGAACAGGATCCCCAGCCCGATGAGCACCCAGGTCACTTGGTGGTGTCCTTGGCCCGCGTGTCGTCGAAGCCGCCCCTGATGCGGGCCTCGTCGAAGGCGTCCTTGACCTTGCGGAGGGTGGTGCGGATGACGTCGAACTGGGTCTGGGCGATGCACTTGACTCTCACCTGGACGGTCATGACGCCGTTCGAGATGTCGGTGACGCCGAGCACCGTCGGCTCCTCCAGGAGGGACTCGGCGAACTCCGGGTCCTGGTCCACCTCGGCGAGCACCTTGCGGATCACCCGCATCACGATCTGCGGGTCCTCGGACTGGTGCACCGCGATGTCGATGGTCTCCTGGGCCCAGCCCTGGGTGATATTGCCCACCTTGAGGATCTCGCCGTTGCGCAGGTACCAGGACATGCCGTTGAAGTCGCGGATCCTGGTGGTGCGCAGGCCCACCTCCTCGACCGTGCCCTTGAGATCGTCGATCTCCACCACGTCGCCCACCCCGTACTGATCCTCGAAGATCAGGAATATGCCGGTGAGCAGGTCCTTGACCAGGGACTGGGCGCCGAAGGCGATCGCGATGCCGGCGACTCCGGCTGAGGCGATGACCGGGGTCAGCTGGATGCCGACCGTGGAGAAACCGGAGAAGATCGCGATGATGAGGATGATGGCGACGCCGATATTCGACAGCAGCCGGCCCATCGTCGTGGTGCGTTTGGCCTGCCTCTCGGCGCCGCGCCCGATGATGTCGCTCCAGGCCCGGCCGGTGCGGTTCACCTCCGGGACCGGCCGCCTGGCGCTGCGGTTGTTCATCCACTTGATGAGCTGGTCGATGCCCTTGCGCATCAGCCAGCGGGCCATCAGGGCCACCACGATGATGATGGCCAGGTGGATCGGGGTGGAGGGCCACAGCCACGTGAAGCTCTGGAAGATGGCGGTGTCCGACTTCATCGGGACGGCCACCTTGAGCAGGCTCAGCACGGCGTCACCCCCCTCATGACAGGAAGGCCTTGATGAGCGGGCCGGCGGTGCCCGACCCGGACTCGCCGACCTCCACCATGCAGGCGACCGCAATGGCTGACGTCCAGCAGATCATCCACGCGTGGGTCCTCAACTTTCCGGACTCTCCGAACTCCGCGGTGCCGGTCTTGGCACCGGTCGCGAGTCCCGAGAGTACCCGGCCCGAACCCTTCTGGACCGTGGCGATCATCACCTGCCTCAGCTCGGCCACCTCCTTGGTGGTCAGCGCAGTGGCCTTCGGCTTCGGCTGATGACCCTCGACGAGCCACGGGACGACGGTCTTCCCGGCCGCCACCGAGGCCGCCACCCCGGCCATCGCCATCGGCGAGGCCAGCACCCCGCCCTGGCCGATCATGTCGGAGGCCAGCACGTCGGCGGCCGTGGTGTCGTCAATCTTGCCGTAGAAGGAGGGGAAGCCGGTGTCGTAGTCGGTGCCCATGCCGAGGCTTCCGGCGGCCTTGCGCAGGGCCGCCGAAGTGACCTTCGCGTGCTGCGAGATGAAGGCCGTGTTGCAGGACTGCGCGACGGCGTCGACCAGCGGGATGGAGCCCGAGTAGGAGGAGTCGTAGTCGGAGTAGTTGTGGAAGCTGCGGCCGTTGACGGTGACGCTCGCCGAGCAGTTCACCTGGGAGGACGTCGTCAGCCCGGCGCGTAGCAGGGCCAGGGTGGTGGCGATCTTGAAGGTGGAGCCGGGGGCGTACTGGCCGGAGGTCGCGAAGGCGTTCGCGCCGGCCGACGGGGAGTTCGCGGCGGCCAGGATGCGGCCGGTGCCGGGTTGGACGGCCACCATGGCGGCGACCCCCTTGACCGAGGTGAGTGCCGCCTCGGCCTTGGACTGGGAGTCGGGATCCAGGGTGATGCTCAGCGGCTTGCCGTCGGTGGCGGGCACCGAGAACAGGGTCTGCGGGGTGTCGGGGGAGGCCGTCGAGGAGGCGGAGGAGGTGGCGGTGGGCTGGGGTGCCGGGGAGGCGGAGGCGGTGGCGTCCTTGCGGGCGACGACCGCGATGACGTGGCCGACCTTCCCGCGAAGCTGGTCGTCGTAGCGCAGCTGGAGGCCGGACTTGCCGACCATGTCGCCCTCCTGGATCTCGCCCTTGCCGCGCTTGACGTCGGCCTCGTCGGCCAGCCCGGAGGTGCCCAGCAGGCCGATCGCGAAGGTCTTCGTGGAGGCGAGCATGAGGTCGCGGTCGACCACCTGGGCGCCCGCGATGGCGCCGATGTTGCGGGGGATGTCCTGCTCGCGCAGGGTGATCGCGACGACGAAGGCCTGGTCTCCGGCGGCCTTCACCGTGGCGGTGTAGGTCTTGGCGTCGATCTTGACGAGCTTGGCCAGGGCGGTCGCCGAGGCCTCCCATTTCGTCTTGTCGAGGTTGGCCTTGTCGATTCCGACGTCGTGGACGGAGCGTTTGACGACGACGTCCTTGCCCTCGGCGCCGGTGATGGGGGCGCGTTCGCCGAGCTTGCGGGTGTGGCGCAGGCGGGTCGCCTGTCCGAGCTTCGGGTGGACGATCGCCGGCTCCCAGGCGGCCTTCCAGGTTTCGCCGTCCTGGTTGAGGGTGGCGGTGGAGGTGAAGGCCCACTTCCTGGATCCCAGCGGCAGGGTGTGGGAGAGGGTGGCCGTGCAGGAGTCGCCGTCCTTGGCGATCGAGGCGAGGGTGGTGGTGGGGCGGAGCCCGTCCATGCCGGAGAAGATGACCTTCAGGTCGGAGGCCGCGGTGGTCGGGTCGTCGAGGGGGACGTTCTTGAGGTCTCCGCCGGTCAGGCCGGCCGCGAGTTTGGTCGCCGCCTGGCGGGCGGCGTCGGGAACCGAGCTGTCGGCCGAGGAGCGGCACCCGGTGAGGGCGCCCCCCAGGGCGAGGGCCGCGGTGGTTCCGGCAGCGGCCCTGGCGAAGGTGCGGCGCGAGACGACGGGGTTCTGCGGCATGGGTTCGTCCTCTCAGGAGCTGAGACCAACAATCTTCATACAACCATTCCGCCGCCGAAAGGTGGTCGGGGGAGAGCAGATCTCCCGGATGGGGCTCATGCCCGCGCCCCGGGTGCGGCTCATGCCTGTGGACCGCGCGACTCGGTCTTCCCGTCGTTCCCGGCTGCGGCCCACACCTCGCGTGCGGCGCCCAGGTTGAGCAGGCAGATGCCCAGCCCGACGATGATGTCGGGCCACGCGGAGCGCATCGGGATCGAGATGAGCCCCGCGATGATGATCGCCACATTCGCCAGTGCGTCATTGCGGGCCGCCAGCCACGCCCCGACGGCCAGGCTGCCGGGCCGGTGACGGTGGCGGACGAGGATGAGGGCGCAGGCCACGTTGACCACCAGTGCACCGGTGGCGGTGATCGTGAGGGGTGTGGCGGCCGGGGGCACCGGATCCATGATCTTCGCCACCGCGGAGACCAGCGCCGCGATCGCAGGAAGAAGGACGACGCCGGCGAGCACCCGACCGACCCGGCGCTGGGCACCGGCGGACCAGGTGGCGGCGAGGAAGACCAGCAGGTTGATGGCCGTATCCTCCAGGAAGTCGGCCGAGTCCGCCAGGAGGGACACCGATCCGATCGCCAGCGCGGTGATGGCCTCGACGATGAAGTAGCAGCCGTTGAGTACGGCGACGATAAGAACCGCCCTGCGCAGAGCTGTCATGGGTCCTCCGGGTCCAGGTCGTGGGGCCGACCAGTCGCAGCTGAGTGTAGGCCGGTGACCGGGGCCATCCATGGACGTCTCCCCGCGCACCGGGATGCGGGGATAAGCTGCCACCGGCTCGTGCCGCCGCGACGGCAGGTCGTCCTCGATCCGGCCGCCGCGATGGCAGCTCATCGATACAGTCTCCAGGCGAAGGAGCAGCCTGCACATGACCCGTACCCCCGACGAATTCCCTCCCTTCGGCCCCGGACGTCACCTGCTGAGCGTTCAGCAGCTCGACTCGGGTCTCCTGTCACAGATATTCGAACTGGCCGAACTGGTCGACCCGATCGCTGCCGGCACCGTCCGCTGCACCGTGCTGGACGGCGCCGTGCTGGGCAGCCTCTTCTTCGAGCCCTCCACCCGTACCCGGCTGAGCTTCGAGTCGGCCTTCCTGCGGCTGGGCGGCGAGGTGACCACCACGACGGGGTTCACCTTCTCCTCGATGGCCAAGGGGGAGTCGATCCACGACACCTCGCGAGTGGTCTCGGGATATTCCGATGTCATGGTGGTGCGCCACCCCGACAAGGGGTCGGTGGCCGAGTTCGCCGAGGCCTCCGTGGTGCCGGTGATCAACGCCGGTGACGGCGACGGGGAGCACCCCAGCCAGGCCCTGCTGGATCTGTACACCCTCACCCGCGAGCTCGAGGCGCGGGGCAAGACGATCGACGGGGCCACCGTGGCCATCGTCGGCGACCTCAAATACGGCCGCACCGTCCACTCGCTCATGAAGCTGCTCACCCTGGCCTCGGGGATCACTTTCCGGCTGTTCAGCCCGGCGAGCCTCGAGCTTCCCCTGGAGATCGAGAACTATGTCGCCGAGCGCGGCCACCGGATCATCGAGTGCGACTCCGCTGGCGACGCGGTGGCCGGGGCGGATGCCGTCTACGCCACCCGCGTCCAGCGCGAGCGGATGACCGAAGAGGTGCTGGCCACCGCCAATGTCTCCGGCAACCTGCTCAACCGGCAGATCCTCCACGACGCCGGCTCCGAGGACATCGTGATCATGCACCCGCTGCCCCGCGACTCGCGTCACGACTCCTTCGACCTGTCCGCCGACGTCGACGACCTGCCCGGGCTGTCGATCTTCCACCAGACCGACAACGGGCTGCGGATCCGGATGGCGATCTTCCTGGTCGCGATGGGCTGTTCGGCCGAGGCGGTCAAGGCCGCCACCAAGAATCAGAGCTGGAACGCGGCGCTGGACTGGGACTGAGCGGGTCCCGGGCGACATTTTCTCGTTCCGGAGGCCGGGTTCTCGAGGCGGTGGTGCGGATCCGGGCGGTTCAGGAGGAGAAAGTGTCGCCCTGTGCCGGGCCCTCGGCCAGGTGGACCACGACCCCGGCCTCGGTGAACTGGTCGATGAGGGCCTGGGGAGCGTCGTCGGTGGTGACCAGATCGTCGAGGTCCTCGAGGCCGGCGAATCTGAAGCTCGAGGTGCGGGTCAGTTTGCGTGCCGTGGCGACCAGGATGCGGCGGGCCGCGCAGGCCATGATCGCCCTCTTGATCTGGCCGTCCTCCCAGGTGGTGGTCGTCAGGCCGTGGGTCGGCGAGGCGGCGCAGGCGCCCAGGATCGCCACGTCGGCGCGCATGTCCCGGGCGGCGGCCACCGAGGCGGTGCCCGTCGCGATGAGGCTGTCGGGGCTCACCAGCCCTCCGGGGGTGATGACCTGGGTGTTCGGGCTCTGCCCGAGGATCACCGCCGAGTACAGGGACATGCACAGCACCGTCAGCGGGCGGTCCTGAAGACTTCGGGCGACGGCGTCGTTGGTGGTGCCGTTGTCGAGCACCAGCGACTGCTGGTCCTCGATGAGGGAGGCCGTGAGCTCTCCCAGGGCCTCTTTCTGCTCCAGATCCTCGCTGGCCCGGATGGCGTAGGGCATCCGGGCGCCGCGCTTGCCGACTCCGACCGCCCCGCCGTGGACCCGCTTGAGCAGCCCCTGGCCCTCGAGATCGGCGAGGTCCCGACGGATCGTCACCGCCGAGGCACCGGTGAGATCGGCCAGCGCGTCGACGCCCAGCCGTGAGCTGCCAATCGCCCGGATGATCGTTCTGTGCCGTAATGATCGTCGCACATGATCAGTTAATCACGAACGATCGAGGTGTACGGACGAGGAGGGAGACCGATGAACACGTCGACGATTGATTCGAGGGCTCTCGAGGGGGCCACGGCGGTGCTGATTCCCGCCGAGTGCCTGGTGCGGTTCGGGCCGCTCATCCGGGACCTCAACGGCAGGGGCGTGCCCTGAGGCCTGTACCGGCCGGGAGCATCCTCAGACGGGTCGCTGAAGAGGGCGGCGCAGCGCCTCGGGACTCAGGCCTCGCAATGCCTCATCGTGACCGGCGAGACCCGGATCGCGACCGGGACGACCGCCCGTCGGCGGCCGGGTTCGATTCTGGAGGCGGCCCTGGAGAGGTTCCGGGAGCGCGGGCTGGCCTGCCTGTCCAGGACCCTGGAAGCCTGGGCGCTGTGACGCGGATCCAGCACTCCCGAACTCAGCCCTCCCGGACCACGGACGATCCCGGCCCCGGTGCGCCGGGCGACGGCCCGGGCGAGGAGGGCGATGGCCACGGTGCGGCTGCACGCGGCCCGGGTGCGGCTGCGACGGGGCTCGGTGCGACAGGGCTCGGTGCGGCGGTGCCGGGCCTCGTGGTGCTCGCCCTGGCGACCTTCTCGGCGCTCACCACCGAGATGGTCCCGGTCGGACTGCTGCCGACGCTGAGCCGCGCCTTCGGGGTGGCGACGTCGGTGGCCGGGCTGCTCGTCAGCCTCTACGCCGGGCTGGTCGCCGTGCTGTCGGTGCCGCTCACCTGGGCGACCAGGCGTCTTCCCCGCAAACCCCTGCTGATGGCCTGCCTGGGGTCCTACGCGCTGAGCAACGCCATCTGCGCGGCTGCTCCGAGCTTCGCCGCGGTGGCGGCCGGGCGGGCCCTGGCGGGGGTGACACATGCCGTCTACTTCTCGGTGGCGATCGGCTACGCGACCCGTCTGGTTCCGGCGCGCAGCTCTGGGAGGGCGCTGGCCCTGGCCTCGATCGGGACGCCGGCCGGCCTCATCCTGGGGGTGCCGGTGGCGACCGCCCTCGGCGACGCCCTGGGTTGGCGGGCCGCCTTCGTCTTCCTGGTGGCGCTGATCGCCGGCGTTCTCCTGGCCATGGGGGGGTGGCTGCCCGACGTCCGGACCTCCACCGTGCCTGAATCCCACACCGTGCCTGAATCCCACGCCGTGCCGCAGACGCGGCGTCGCCCGGGGGCCGGGAGGTCGTTGGCGGCCGCGGCGACGGCCAATGCGCTGACCTATCTGGGGCACTACACCGCCTACACCTACATTTCGGTGATCCTGCTGGCCGCCGGGGCGAGATCGGCGGCGATCGCCCCGATCCTGCTCGGATTCGGCGTCCTCGCCCTGGCGGGCGTGGCGATCGGCGGGCGTCACCTGGACCGGCGCCCCCGGGCCACGGCGATGACGATCGTCGCGGCGATGACGATCGTCGCGGCGATGGCCGTGGCCCTCGCGGCGAT
>OMJG01000879.1_pt1 | contig 19849 bp, 27 predicted proteins | sample 1646431 | NCBI WGS metagenome assembly OMJG01 (sample SAMN03771674, study PRJEB25209) | food metagenome | isolation source: Cotija cheese | place: Mexico:Jalisco,Michoacan | collected 2011-12-12
TTGGTTACTTTTCAGCTTCAGCGTAACTCTCTTTAACAAGATAACAAGACTACTCTTCCAATCAAATCTTTTTTATAAATAACTGTTTACAACAATATAAATTAAAACAAATCATAAGTCAATCTTATTTTGAAATATTTCTCTGAGAACGTGATTTCAAAGCTAAGCGACTATTCAAATCACGAAGTGTGACATCATAAGATGAAATGTCTGGTTTTTTGGTTGCATTATACAAATACGTAATAAAATCATATACAACAATGAATAGAATTAAATTAACAATAATTGTTGGGAATAAATGGAACATAATAAAATTCGGTACATTCAAATTCACCAAACTAATAATGCCAAACGCCGCATAATCATATACCATGTATGCTGTCAATGTGACGAACCAAACAGCTAATGACGATGAGAAACTGTAAGATAAATATCCTTGAATAAATTCTGCTAAACGAAGAATTAGCAAAAAGCCAATTATTGCTGGGCCGATAATGCCAGTATAAAAAATGTCAACTAACATACCTGCAAACAGTGCAATAAGATACAACCACTTACGCTTAATTTGTTGTGCATATCCCGTCATAACAGGCATCATCACAACTATTAGTGAGAGCATTGGGCTTGCCGACATCGGTTGTTTAAATAGTAATGGTGCCAAATATAATGATATCCCGCCATCAAGCATAATGGCAATGATAACTAAAATAAAATGAATCCATGTGGTACTTATATATTTCAGCATAATTATTCTCCATAGTCGTTACAAAATTGGTAACTACATTATAGTAGCCTGATTTTAACTACCCCGTCAACTAATTTACAATAAAAAATTCCTGTAATAAAACATATTAGACTGCTACACTTAAGAGAGTATGGTTTATAAGGAGAAATAACATGGAAAAATTAGATTACGCAGCACAAGATAAATGGCCACGTGTTTCTGGCAACATGCAATCACCTATTGCATTATCTGATGATCTTGTCGTTAAAAATGATTTTCAAACAGCACTATCCTTCAATTACAATCACATTGCGAATTATGTACGAGATACAGGTGCGGGCATTGAGGTTGGTTTAAAAGGGCAGGCCCAATTAGGAAATCGTCCCTTTTCACTTAAACAATTTCATATTCACACACCTAGCGAACACACAATCAATCAGCAATCATATGATGCTGAAATTCATTTCGTACACGAAGCAATTGATGGTCGCCTAGCAGTTGTTGCAGCGGTTGTTAGGGCCGGCAATGCATCGGCAACATATGATGCTGTCCTACAACACATGAATGAAACGACTAACTTTGAAATACCAGTCAATGACATTATCCCTGAAGATAAGGAATATTATCACTATATTGGTTCATTAACCACACCACCTTTAACTGAAAATGTCGAATGGTATGTACTAAAAACACCAGTTACACTCTCACAGGAGCAAATCGCTAATTTGATGACATTTTACAGTCATAACAACCGTGATTTACAGTCATTAAACGATCGGACAATTGTTTCTTCAAACTAAAAGTAAATTGCTTAATATATAAAAAGAGATCAAATTAAAATTTGATCTCTTTTTATATTATCTAAGGAATAGCAACACTTACAACCGGAATATTATTAAAATCAGTTGCTGGTTTGATATAAATTTTCTTTGACAACCCATAGTTATCACTTCCAACCTTCTCAACCTTACCAACATACAATCCAGATGGTGTTACACCACCAAGTCCACTAGTTGTAACCAAATCACCTTTCTTAACTGAGACACTTGATGTAATTTGACCCATCACAATCAGATTTTTAGATTGATTAAAACTAGTTATAATCCCATCGACTGTTTCTCCGGCACTGTTTTGCACACGAATAGCAAATCGATCTGAAACTTGGCTATTGTCTGATAGAAGTTCAACCTTGGCATTGGTTGTATTTACTTGAGTAATCCGTCCAATAAGGCCACCAGAACCCATCACAGATAGTCCCTTTTTCAGTCCCGCATTGGTACCTTTATCAATAATCAACTGCGTTTGCCAATTACTTGGTGACCGTGATGTAACAACCGCATTAACAACCTTATAATCTGTCAATGTGTCGCTTATTTTAAGTTGATCTTTTAATGCACGATTTTCTTGTTGCAAGACTTGCAACTGAACTTTTGTCTGAGCTAAATCATCAACCTTTTTAGTTAATCGATCATTTTCTTGGTAGGTATTCATCAACTCATCAATTGAATCAAAGCCACCTTTAATTGCTCTTATTGGGGCATTCACAATATTAGAAGTCCAACCTGATACATCCGAGATAACTCGGACTGGCAAAGAAGGTTCTTTTTCTGAATTGTGGGCACGTGCACCTAATGTGATTGCACCAATCGCCACAATGACAACAATGACACCAATCACTAGCCGACGTGATGTAAAGATATTCTTCATCTTAAACATGCCTTTCGTTTATCTTGTTTTATCATACTACATGAGCTTTTACCTATCAATTCTAGCATGTATGAATAAACTACCCTGAAAATAACGGCAGGTAGTTACTACTTTACAAGTTTCGGCTTAATTATTTTTTAAAACATCAATTGACTTTAAAGCTTCACCTGTACCAATAACAACCGCATCTAATGGTTCTGGTGCAACAAAGACCGGCACTTTGGTTGCCTCTGCAATCACTTCATCTAAATGAGCTAATTGCGCACCACCACCAGTCAAGACAATACCACGGTCAATAACATCAGCAGCAATTTCAGGAGATGTTTCTTCCAAAGTTTCTTTAATAGCAACAATCACTTCAGCAATAACATCTTTAATAGCATCAGCAACATCACTCGCCTTAATTTCAATCGTCTTTGGCAAACCAGTTACCAAATCTCTTCCGCGTGCAGTGGTACCTTCCATATCTTCAGATGCCTCAACATCTGCCGAACCAATTGCCATTTTTAGCCGTTCTGCCGTTTGCTCTCCAATTAATACTGAGTACTTTTGACGTACATAAGTCATAATTGCTTCATCAATCTTATCACCAGCCATTCTGATCGAACGTGATGAAACAATACCACCAAGTGAGATGGTTGCAACATCTGTCGTACCACCACCTAAATCAACAACCATTGATCCAGTTGGCTCCATGACTGGCAAGCCAGCACCAACAGCTGCTGCAAAGGGTTCTTCGATAACATAAGCATCACGAGCACCAGCCACACGAGCAGCATCAATGACAGCACGCCTCTCAACAGCTGTTACCCCTGAAGGCACACCAATCGTAACATATGGTTTTGCACCACGAGTACCTAATGCCTTACCTAAATAGTACTTCAGCATTGCTACTGTCGTTTCGTAATCAGCAATGACCCCGTCACGCATTGGCCGAATAGCCGTGATTGAACCAGGTGTCCGTCCAAGCATCTCTTTAGCAGCAGTACCAACGGCAACAACTTCATTAGTTTTTGTATTCCGTGCAACAACAGAAGGCTCACGAAGAACGATTCCTTTACCTTCAATGTATACTAACGTGTTAGCTGTTCCTAAGTCTATTCCAACATTTCGAGTTCCAAATGAAAACACAGCACTTTCCCTTTTCTTTTTTTATTTTTGATAATTCTAACCATGTACTTTAAAAAGTACCATGCAATTTCTTACTAAGTTTATCACATGTTGTCGACCTTAGTCCATAAATCGATTAGTGTTTCTAGCTCAACTTTGGGTAATAAATGTTCTGTCCGATAGCTTCGATATCCTTTTGTCGAAATGATCATAAAATCCAAAAAATGAACCTGCATAATCTGACTACACATGGCCATTTGAGACATTGCTGATTTGTCCGCAGATGATGCATTCAAATTGCCACTAGGATGATTGTGGCACAAAATAAAACCATATGCATTAGTCGCCACTAAATGTCGAAAGACATCACGTGGATGAATGCTCACGCTATCTAAAGTACCCAATGCAACTTGATAGATCTCAATAATTGTCATTTGTGTTGTTACAGCAACTATCCAACAACCTTCCTGTGGTGAATGGGCATAACGCTGCATTAATAAATCACCTAGCTGCCTCACTGATATAATTTTAATTGTCATAAATTGACCTCCTAAAACAAAGACGTTTGCTAAATGACTTTTGTCGTCATTGTTTTAATTCTAGGCGTATAATGAATAGTTGATAAATTAAAAAATATTGAGGTGTAACAAATGCGAGTTAGAAAATTCAGCCCTTTACAAATTCCAGCAAAAAATGTACCCAATGCGGTACGATTTTATCGTGAGGTATTTGATTTACCAACTGAATTTGGTATAAACGAATCAAGACATTTATACTTTGACCAACATGCTATCGTGTTTACAGAAGATCCAGCTGCTGAGCCAATTACTGTTCAGGTCGTTGTACGTGACCATCGTGAATCAGTAGAAAATCATTTTATTAATTACGAAGTCAAAGAATCAAAACCTGCAGCAGAAAGTGATGATGGTCGACACATAATTTTTTATCTTGACGACATTGACGGCAATCATATCGAAGTAATTGCTAATAAGTAATTCTGTCAATTCACCACAAACATAGCAGTAATATACTAAAAATTCGGAAAAATTAAAAAACTACCATAATATGTAAAGGGTCAGCAATTTACCACTTCATCGAAGTTGGTAAATTGCTGACCCTTTAAACGTGTTCCAATTAGTTTATTTATCATAAACTGTAGAAACATAATTTTGCCAAGCGCGTAATAAATCTTGTCCATTTTCAAACATATCATGCATTTTCAATTGCTCAACTACTTGTATGTCTGTCTCAGCATTTTCCCATTGATGCTTCACCAAATGATCTACCAAACTAGACCACCAAGCAAAACTCATCGCATCCCGTGACTGTTCCACCATCCATGAAGCAACCTCATTGAAGATTTCTCGGTGGAGCTGCTCTTCTCCTAATAACATAACTAAAAATTTAGCGGTCATTGTGTTAAGCAATTCCATTGTATGATGTGACCAATGTTTAGACCAAATAATTGTTAAATAATCAGCAACTCTTTCCACTGGAATATCAGTAATTATTGGAGCTAGCAACGCGACATCCATTTCTCGCCAAATTGTAACTGCTTCAAAAGAATCAATTAGAATTTTTTTGGCAATTTGCGCATGTTCATCAGGAACAATCTGTGCATGCAGAACATCTGCAAGACTGGCCACGCGTAAATAACCACGGGCCATCGTATTACGAAACAAATGATAACCGCGACGACTAATATCTTTTATATCATCAACCGCATGTTTTTGATTTGCCTCTTGTAAAGCAATGATTAATCCTTCAACAGTATCAAATCCATTGACTAGTTCTGTATTTACTTCTGTTCCCGTTAATAATAAATGACTCATCAGTGAAATAAATCCTTCAGCTGGTAAGTCATTTTCATTATTCAAATACCGATAATAGCGATTACGGCTAATGCCAATATTTGCTAATTCACGAACAGGAATATCATTAGCTTGACGAATAGCATTAATTCGGTCGCGATTAATTAAACTCATGTGGCTATCCCCTATTTTGCTATCTCTCATATCTCATACTATTGAGTGTACCACCTGTGAAACAACCATTCAACAAAGATTAACCCATCAAGCAAATTATTCTTAATTTTTACATATATCTGTGCACTTAAAGCAAATTTTGACCAATTTGCATGCCAAGCCAAAAAATAATCAAGCCCCCAATAAATGTCATAATTGTTTTAAAAATTAGCATTTGATGTGGACCATGCGGTTTTTGAATAGCATCTGCAATGTCCACAATTGGTGCTGAAAACGTTGACAAGCCACCTAAAATACCTGGTGCTAAAATTGTATGAAGCCAATCCGGCAAAATTAATACCACAACAATCCCCATACCCAATGCTGCTAATAGATTAATGCAGACAACCATTAAATCTGCTAACTTGCCAAACCACCGAGGAGCCACTGTTAATAACCCAAAACGAATGAGCGAGCCACACATTGCCCCTAAACCAGTTAACATTATTTCTGCCATGACGTCACCATTTTATGGCCGATTGCACGACTTAACAGCACAACTACCACACCACCACCGATGCTCATTAATAAATACAACAAGACCCCCAAAAATGACAATCGACTAATATCAGCCAATGCTGTTGAGTAAGTCGTATATGCACCTAATATTCCTACCATAATGAAGTTTGCCGTCACTTGACTAAGTTTAGTAACTTTACCAAGCAATATGACTAACAAGGCAGACATAAAAGTCCCCGTTAGGTTCACAATAATTGTTGCCCATGGAAACTGATTATTGTGAAAAATAATCAGCATGATTGCTCGTAATACACCACCAATAAAGCCGCCACCCGCAACTGCCAAACTATTAGCTAATATGTTTTTTTTCATCACACTATTGTTATTAGTAACGATTAAAATAATTTAATAAATCAGTTACTGTTAATTTCTCCTTTTCTTCACCACTAACATCCAATGAAATTTTTCCTTCTGACATAATGATTAAACGATTACCATAATCTAACGCATCTTCTAAATGATGGGTAATCATTAATGCTGTTAATTTTTCTTCATGGATTCGTTCGTTTGTCACTCGCATTAATTGTGCACTTGCCTTAGGATCCAATGCTGCTGTATGTTCATCTAACAATAGCACCTCTGGTCTGAGTTGGGTAGCCATTAAGAATGACAAGGCTTGTCGCTGACCACCTGACAAATCACCTGCATCCATATCTAATCTATCCGACAAACCATTTCCCATGGTTTTAGTAACTGCCACAAAGGATGCTTTTTTTTCATCAGTCAACCCACGATTTTTTAGACGCCTTCTTAAGCCTCTTCTTTCGGCCAACAATAAATTTTCTGCTACTGTCATTCGTGGTGCAGTACCCAGTTTAGGATCTTGAAAAACCCGCGCCAAAAAATGTGTTCGTTGCGCTTCATCTAACTTAGTTACATCACGATCGCCCAGGAAAATATGTCCACTAGTTAGTGCCAAAGAACCAGCAATAACATTAAACAGTGTTGACTTACCAGCACCATTAGATCCTAAAACAGTCACAAAATCACCATCTCGCAGGATTAACGATACATCATCTAATATTGTTTTTTCATTCGATTGACCCTGATTGACAACAACCGTTGCATGATCTAATCGTAATTTTTCTTTTAAAGCCATAGTTAGTTATCCTCGTTTTAAAAATGCATTTAAACGCAACTTTGAGCGTATTCCCGGTAACATCAATGCCAGTCCAAGTATAATGGCACTTACTAATTTCAAATCATCTGCATTAAAGCCGATATATAAGACAATAACTAGAACAAATCGATAGAAAATTGATCCAATAACAATTGTAATTAAACGTTCAGTCAAAGTCAGTGTATCAGTAAATACAACTTCACCAATAATAATTGAAGCAAGTGCAACCACAATTGTACCAACACCCATGTTCACATCGGCGAAACCATTATTTTGTGAAACTAATGCCCCACCGAGGCCAATTAACCCGTTAGCAATCATTAATCCTAAAATTGTCATATTGTCTGTGTTGATACCTAAAGAACGAGCCATCTTAGGATTATCACCAGTCACGATAAAAGATTGACCTAATTCTGTTTTCAAAAATAATGCCAAACAAATTGTCAATAATACAATCATAATTAATCCAATAACAATAACCGGAAAATTAGGGGGTAAAATTTTTAAAAAGTGATATGAAAATAAGCTGTCTTTCCCCAGCAATGATCGATTGGCTTGACCCATAATTCTTAAATTAACGGAATAGGCCGCCGTCATTGTTAAAATTCCTGCAAGCAAAATAGGAATCTTACCCTTTGTATATAGTAGACCAGTAACTAATCCTGCTAAACTTCCCACTAATGCTGCACAGATTGTCGCAATAATTGGAGAGATCCCATTTGATATTAAAGTAACTGCAGTTGCCGCACCTAAGGGGAAAGTGCCCTCCACTGTCATATCGGGAAAGTCTAAAATACGGAAAGTTAGGAATAATCCAAATCCTAAGGTTGCCCAAATCAATCCCTGTCCAATAGCTGAAATTAAAATATTCATAATTGCCTCACTTTACGAATTTTGCTTGTTGATTATATTTATTTGGCATTTTAATGCCTAATTTATCTAACTGTGCGCGATTAATGACTAAATCACCCTTTTTAATAAAACCAACTGGCATATCTTTGGGCTTTTTGCCCTTTAATATTTGGGCAACTTGCTTTCCTGTCTTGATTCCTAATTCTTCTTGATTAATTGATTCTGCTGCAAGGCCACCATCTTTAACCATGGTATCTACCGTTGGAAATACCGGGACATTCGCTGCATTTGTACTATCAATCAGTGTTGGCATTGCCCCTGCAATTGTATTGTCAGTTGGCACGAATACTGCATCAACCTGGTGATTAGCAACCATTTGCTTAGAAGTTTGATTTAAATCATTTGATGATGAGATTGTATATGGTTTTACCTGAATACCTGCTTTTTTGGCTAATGTCATCATCTGTTTGGCTTGAATCGATGCTGAATCGTCAGAAGAAGTGTAGATAACACCAAGATTTTTTAGATGTGGCAAAAAAGTTTGCATCATTTTTAATTGTGATTTTAAAGGTGCTTGATCTGACACACCTGTCACATTACCGCCTGGGTGCTGATAACTTTTCACAAGTTTTGATTGTATTGGTGTCGTTGATGCAGCAAAAACAACTGGTCTATCGGTAATTGTATTTGCCAAAGACACTGCTGCTGGGGTTGCAATTCCCACCGATACATCAGCCTGAGCATTATCAAATTTTGATGCCATTGTTTTCAAATTTGATTGGTCGCCCTGAGCATTTTCAAAAAGTATTTTGATATTTTTCCCTTTATGAAATCCCTCACTTGCTAATCCCTCATAAATACCTTTATTAATTGCATCTAGGGCCGGATGCTTCATAAATTGTAAAACTGCCACTGTTGGTATGGCTTTTTTTTGCTGCTTATCAACCGTCTCATATACACCAGCAAAAAGTGTAAATAACGCTAATATGCCAATTGTACCCAATATTTTTTTATTCATTTGCTTACTCACTCCCACTATTATCTTTTTGATAAAATAAAAAACACGAGCAGATACTATAGTACCTTCTCGTGTTTAACATGAAAAGGACTATACACTAAGTCGTGTAACCCTTTCCAATAATTTTTGGAAAATTAGTCAGCACAGACTCAATACATCTGCTCCAAAAGGAACCACGTACCAAGTCTATGCAATCATAGCTCGTACGCGTTATCTGCGCCACCAACCATTTAATTGGAAATTAACTTTAACCATAACTAATTTTCTCCTCGTTTATTAATGTCATAATAATATCACGTCTTTTTTACTTACGCAATACTATTCAATATAATAATCATCATCTTCCATAGCTTCAACTTGACCAAGGCGATAACCATTACCAACTTGTGAGAAGAAATCATGATTTGAGGTTGTTGTCGAAATACCATTCATAACGATTGGATTAACGTCTTCAGCCCCGTCTGGGAATAATGGATCCTGACCTAAATTCATCAATGCCTTATTCGCATTATAGCGAAGGAATGTTAACACAGACTCAGTCCATCCAATTTCATCATATAATAATTTGGTATATTTTTCTTCGTTTCCATATAAATCTAGCAATAAATCGTATAACCAGGTTTTTAATTCATTTTGTTCATCTGTACTAAGCTCATTGAACCCTAATTGGAACTTATAGCCAATGTACGTACCATGGACTGACTCATCACGCAAAATCAACTTAATAATCTCAGCAACATTATTTAGTTTATTGTGTCCTAAATACCAAAGTGGTGTATAGAATCCTGAGTAAAACAAAAATGTCTCTAAAAACACTGAGGCAACTTTACGCTGTAATTGGCTACCATTTTGATAAACCTGATTGATTCGATTTGCCTTATATTGCAAAAATTCATTACTATTTGTCCAATCAAATATCTCGTCAATTTCAGCTGGTGTGTGTAATGTTTCGAAAATTGAAGAATATGACTTGGCATGGACAGATTCCATAAACTCAATATTATTTAGAACTGCTAGTTCATGTTGTGTCCTAGTTGCTTGCTTCAAAGATGCCATACCGTCTTGAGACTGCAATGTATCTAGTAATGTTAGCCCACCAAAAACGTGACCAACCAAATAATGCTCTTGTTCGGTCATTTTACGCCAATCATCCAAATCATTTGACAGAGGAATTCTTGTGTCAAGCCAAAATTGCTCTGTCAATTTTTCCCAAGTGGCTTTATCAACCTTGTCTTCAATCGCATTCCAGTTGATTGCTTCATATCCTGCTGTCATCTGTTCACCTTATTCCTTATCTATACCGCAGTCTAAATTGAACAACTTTCACATTCATTAACACCAAACTCCTCCATATCATCCGTATAAGTACGAATATAGTAGATTGATTTGATACCCTTTTGATAAGCATACAATCTTAGAATGTTTAAGTCACGTGTGGTCATCTTTTCAGTATGACCATCCTTCCAGTCGTATAGTCCCGCAGGTATTGTGGAACGCATAAATAATGTCAATGCCATTCCTTGATCAATATGCTGTTGTGCTGCTGCATAAACATCAATAACACGGCGCATATCCATATTATACGCAGACTCATAGTAGGGTAACGTATCTGTTCCTAAATAAGGTGCCGGATAATAAATTTTTCCAATCTTCTTTTCTTGTCGCTCTTCAACACGATTAATGATAGGATGCAATGAAGCAGTTGCGTCATTCACATATGAAATTGACCCAGTTGGCGCGATAGCCATGCGATATGCATTGTATAACCCATATTGCTTAACTGACTCCGCTAATGCAACCCAGTCTTCCTTTGTTGGGAAATGATGTACAGAAAAGATTTCTTTCACCTTATCTGTTTTTGGTGACCAATCTTCGTTAATATATTTATCAAAATAAGCACCACTAGCGTAAGTTGATTTTTCAAACTCATAAAAACTAGATTGACGTTCTTTCGCAATATTGTTTGAAGCAACCAAACTATAATAATTTAGCATCAAGAAGTAGGCATTAGTAAAGTCCAATGCCTCTTCATCACCATAATACATATGATTTTTAGCAAAAAAAGCGTGTAATCCCATGGCGCCAAGGCCAATTGCATGTGTCTGGCGATTACCTAACCTTACAGATGGCACAATATCGAGATCTGTTTGATCCGACACAAATGTTAATGCACGAACCATTGCATCGACTGACTTACCAAAGTTCTTTGTTGCCATCATATTAACAATGTTAGTTGACCCAAGATTACATGAAACATCTGTTCCCAATTCATCATAAGTTTGCTCATTATTAATTTGTGATGCTCGTTGAACTTGTAATATTTCTGAACATAAGTTAGATGAAATAATCTTTCCAGCAATTGGGTTAGCAGCATTAACTGTATCTATATTGATAATATAAGGGTACCCAGATTCTTGCTGTAACTTTGAAATTTCAGTCTCTAGTTCACGAGCACGAATTTTCTTTTTGCGAATTTGCTTATTAGCCACCATGGCATCATATTCTGCCGTAATGTCTACATAATTAAATGGCTTGCCGTATACTCGCTCGACGTCATATGGAGAGAATAGGAACATATCTGAATTATTTTTAAGTAATTCATAGAATTTGTCAGGAACAGTTAAGCCAAGTGACAATGTTTTCACACGAATCTTTTCATCAGCATTTTCTTTTTTAGTAGCCAAAAAACTCATAATGTCTGGATGAAATACTGATAAGTAGACAACTCCTGCACCATTACGTTGACCCATTTGGTTTGAGTATGAAAATGAGTCCTCCAATAGTTTCATAACAGGAACGACCCCAGATGCAGCATTAGCAATGCCTTTGATTGGCGCGCCGGCCTCTCTCAAATTCGACAAAACAATACCTACACCACCACCAATTTTAGATAATTGAAGTGCTGAATTAATCACACGTCCGATGGCATTCATATCGTCAGTTACCTGTAAAATGAAACATGAAACTAACTCTCCACGACGTGAACGCCCAGCATTTAGAAAAGAAGGAGTCGCCGGCTGATAACGTTGATGAATCATTTCATCAGCTAAATTCATGGCCAGTGTTTCATCCCCATTAGCATAAAATAGAACATTCATCACAATTCGATCATTATAATTTTCAATGTAATAATCACCATCATTTGTTTTTAAAGCATATTGTGCATAAAACTTGTATGCAGCCATAAAAGACTTAAACTGAAAATTCTGTGATTCCAAATATGCATATAGCTTTTCAATGAAAGTCATCGTGTACTTGTTGACCATTTTTTGATCCACATAATCGTTTGCAATCAAATAATCAAAACGATCCTGTACTGAGTTAAATTGTTTCGTATTTGGCTTAACGTTCTCTTGAATAAAAGCCTGTAGCGCTTCAGTATCTTTCTGTAACTGAATACTATTATTTTTTGGAATATTTAATTGGTTATTCAGATCAAAATAAGTTACCTTATCTAAATCCAGCGTTGCTAATGACATATAATTCCCCCGCGTACCTAGTGTAAAGCGGAATCCCATTGATTGCACCGACACATAAGTATCTTAATTAATTATTTTGATTGAATTAGATTGCTTTACTTAACTTTGCAAGCAAATCTGGTCGGAACCCTCTAACAGGCTCCATATCTTCTGAAAAGACAACTGGTACTGATTGATAACCTTTGTCTTTTAAGAAGGCAAGTGCTTCAGCATCATTTTCAACATTCTTTTCTGAATAGCTAATACCATATTGTGTTAATGTCTTCTTGGTCATAAGACATTGTATGCAGTTATTTTTTGTATATACGGTCACATTTTGCATATTTTCACCTAAACTTTCTTCTTCTATAAAACCTAACGCTTTGTTAATATGACATTGAGTATAAACCACTCAACTAACTGTTTGCAAGCTATTAATTTGCTTAAAAAAAGGCTTGACATAGGCTTTATAGCACCACATAAGCATTTTGAGTGATTATTACAAAAAGATTAAATAATAACTTTCCGTTACATATTTAATTGCTAATTATCATAATATTTTTTAGACTTAATGTTAGTAGAAAATTTTGGAGGATAAAAATGCCTATTCATCTGTTATATACTTCAATCTCCGGCAATACCCACTCATTTATTGAAAAACTAACAGCGTATGCTGAAACACAAGGACGTGTCACTTTTACCCCAATTGAAGTTTCAGATGCAACCCCTGACATAATTGAAGATGCACCCTTTTTTGTCTTTGTACCGACCTATTTAGATGGTGGCAACGGTATCGATAATGGTGTATTTGAAATATTGACGGATTGCCTACGTGAACAATTAGAGATCCCCGAAAACCAACAACATTTATTAGGAATTATTGGATCGGGAAATAAAAATTTTAATGCCCAGTACATCTTAACAGCTCGCCGTTATGCGCTGCAATTTAATGTACCGTTAATTGCTAATTATGAATTGCGTGGTACGCCAACTGATGTCGAACGCGTTTATAACGCAATCCAACAACGTTTAGAAGAAATCAAATAATTAAAGAGTCGAAGTTTAAAATCATGCCAGTTACTAAACAAAAAACTAAAAAGGTCTCACTCACAAAACAACGGCGTGCAGAAACGTGGCACCAATTAACTAGTGAGCAACAAGCTGTTATACAAAAGCATATTCGTTATCAACAAACATCACTATTTATGAATCATGAATTAGTCGGACATGGGCGACATTGGTCCTTAGTTGCTTATCATGAAAATTTTAATTATGAAGACACTCATAAACCTCAGTTATATTGTGACTGTGGTCGTCGCCTAAAGTATCAATACGTTCTTGCCAATGATTTGGGTGAAGAAATAAAACTAGGTATCACTCATTTTGCTGATCATATCGGCATTCCTGAACCAGTCGCTCGCCAATTACAAACTGAAATCCATCAATTAAATTTTGGACTCGATGAATTGTTGCAACGTATCCGTCGACATGCTGGTTTAAATCAGGAAATGCGCCACTGGTTTATTGATCATCAAACGGCATTTAAAAACTTACCCCCACAGACGGTCGAATTTATTCTCCAGAACTTACCCCCAGAAAGAGAAGTACAAGCCGACATTGTGCGTGAATTTAAAAAAGCAACTTATGTAAAAAAACCTCGTACACATCACAAGAAATCGAAGCTTGATAAAAATGCTTGGCAAGAACTTTTCCGAGACATTTGAAATAAGGAGTTATGATGATCAAAATTTACCTTGCACCAACCGTAAAGCCAAGATTTGCCCTACTAGTTGATGAAAGTCGTGAACTAGTTTCTCAAGTTTATCCTATTCAAGTCCACACTTTTCCATCAGAGTTAAGGCAAATAAAATTTTCTGATATGATGGCACTCCATACCAAACAAACACAGCTACTGGCAAATAACAATTATTGGTTATGGCCCATTGACGAAAGTACAAATCACTTTCCATTGAACACACAGCAACATGTAAAAAATTAATATAAAAATAAAAAGGTTACATCTAAACTGGAATCATTCCCAGTTTAAGATGTAACCTTTTAAATTTTATAAGTTAGTTGTTTAAACCCACTCGGTTTACCACCAACCGTTAGCTGCACGGAATGAAATGGCATTTTCAACTGAACCGTAACGTGAAGTTGCGTAGTTCAACATACCTTGTGTTTGTGATGCAACAGAGCCATAGCCCCATGATTGATTAGTTTGACCTAATCCATGATATTGACCATTTGATGCATTAACATTTCCGCCTGACTCAGGCATTACAACTGAAGTCCACAATGCTGAAGTTCCACCAGCAGCAATAAATTGGTCATATGTTGATCCTGAAGCTGAACTTGTTGAAGTAGTTTGTGTTGTTGCTGCACTAGATGCTGGCGCAGCTTGTGAAGTTGCCTGACTAGCAGCTGGTGCTACTGAAGCGACTGAAGTTGCGGCTGATTGTTGTGTAGCAACAGCACTAGATGCTGGTGTTACAGCTGGTGTTGAAGCTGCAACTTGATCATCTAATTCAAATTGCTCACCAACAAAAATCAAGTTGGCATCTGCAATTTTGTTAACATTCAAGATACGGTCAACTGTGGTGTTATGATTTGCGGCGATTGATGATAGAGTGTCTCCTGACTTAACAGTGTACGTATCAGCTGATACGTCAGTGGCCATTGCAGCAGTTGCAATACCAGCGACAGTTAATGCAGTAAGTACTTTCTTATTCATGGTAAATAATTCTCCTTGATGTTTGCTAATTATAGCATTTAATCTATCCAGTCCTCTGCAACACAGGAATTATCACTGCGTTGGGAACTGAACTCTTAACGACAAGTAATAGTTTACCAAGCTCAGACTGTTATTCGTTACAATGCTGCGACATTGCGTTACACATGTATCACAAACAAACTTTTTGTTAGAAATTAAATTGTAACATCATACCTTGTACCGTTCTAAATGACTGTCATAATAGCTTTCTTAAAATAATGATTAACCGGTTAAATAAGAACATTAATTTTATCAAAATCGCTAAATTCTTTTTAACACTTTATATTTTTAGAAATAAAGCTTTATTGATTACGACAATGTAACAGTATTAAAGTTAATTTATTTCTCGTTTTTTTACTTTTAGATTGATAAAAAGCAGTTCGACGAATGGACGTCAAACTGCTCCTAAAATGTCTTATACTTTTTTTATGATTTCCCGTGTAACTAATTCATTCAAATAAAAGCGATACAATGATACTAAATCTTCATGATGTTCATGTTTAAAAATGTTTATTGTTGCATTGCCACTAGGATTAATCGTCTTTATTTTAATGCCCGTCAATTGTTTGTTCACAACAACTTTTAACTTAATCGCATTATCTAACCCTTTTTCTGGTTCTAATGAACGATTCATCACGTATGATCCGGCATTATTCTTTACAAAACCAGTATCGCCTAATGCATATTGTTTTAATTGTGGATTAAATTGGTAGACAACATCATCCCCAGGAACTTTAACAGTTGTTTCAAAGGCCATTTTAATCTCCTCCTCTACTATGATTAAGCTTGTGCCTCAAAAAAATTAATGAGAACTTGTGCCGATTGTTGTCCTGCCTCAACAATAAAATCGTCAAAAGTCATCCCTGCTTCACCGTTAGCATTGTCTGAAATGGCACGCACAACTGCAAATGGCACATCAAAATAATTAGCCACCTGAGCAATTGAGGCACCTTCCATTTCTGCTGATTGTGCTTCAGGAAAGTGTGTTAAGATTGTTTGCTTTTGCTCATTACTTGCAATAAACGAATCACTTGTCACAACTAATCCTCGCACCAAACGAGCATCTGTCACTTTCTCATATGATTCTGACAAATCATTTGATAAATCAGTATCTGCTTTAAAACGAGCAGGTTGTTGTGGTACTTGCCCATATGCATATCCAAAAGCACGCGCATCTGCATCTGCATACGCAAGGTAATCAGCAATGACAATATCACCAATTCGTAAATCAGTTCCCAAAGCACCTGCTGACCCCGAGTTAATTACGGCATCAACACCAAAATTAGTGATTAGTAACGTCGTGGTTAAAGCAGAAGCAACCTTACCAATACCGGATTCTACAACGACAACATCCACATGACCAATCTTTCCATGATGAAATAGTTTTCCCGCAATGGTTGTCTTTTTTTCATCAATCATTGCATCAACTAATGCTGCCTTTTCCTCTGCCATTGCATTTATTACACCATATCGCATTAAAAAATCTCTCCTTTATTTTAATCGTCTACTACAAAAAGAATAGTATTAGGTAAGTTATAATAATTAACACTATCAAAACAATAATCGTTACATTTAACCGATGTTTCAATCGTGATGTTTTACCATTCTTTGTCAGCTTACGTGTTTGTGAATCCAATTCATAACGACCATGTCTGGTAATTCGGTGCTCTTCACGAGTTAATAATTCAGGTGAAGCAATATTATCCTCGCGATTCTCACCTTCTACCCCCGGCTTAGAATTATCAACAACTTTTGAACGTTGTTGCCGAGTTGTTACTTGTGACTTTTTTTTAAATACCATTATGTTCACCTATTATTGTAAAGTACGCCAGTAAAGGTATGCCATATTAGTCTTAGCATCCTCCAATTGTCCGTTCTCAAATAATACAGTGGCTTCTTCATAACTAACATAAACTAAGTCAATTTTTTCATCATCATCTTGTGGTAATTCGTGTGTCACAGACGATAAATCAGTTGCTAGATATAGCGTCATGTACTCATTTGAAAAACCAATTGAAGAATAAAATCCCGTTATTTTCTCCACATGATGCGCTTGAAGTCTTGTTTCTTCATTTAATTCCCGATTTACTGCATCAAGTGTTGTTTTGTCTCGCGTATCAATTTTACCAGCAGGCACTTCCAAGGTTAATTTTTGAACTGGAGCACGCCATTGTTTTTCTAGAATCATTTTGTTATCTGCTGTCAGTGCTAGAATCGCAATTGCATCGGCATGATAGACAATATCACGTTTTGCTTGACGACCATCAGGTAATGCAACTGTCTGTTCTGCCGCCCGAATGATATGGCCATTATACTTTTCTTCCTCATTTAAGACCGTTTCCTTAAATTTATTCGTATCTGCTGATAAATCTATCATGTCATTGACCTCCAATCAATTATTAATCCAAGACTTCAACTGCTGCTGCTTGAGGACCACGAATACCTTGAACAACAACTAATTTAACCTCTTGACCAACCGTCAAATCACGAACTCGTGGCGTTTGAATTGCTGAAAAATGTACAAAGACATCATCTTCACCTTTCAATTCAATAAAACCAAAGCCCTTATCTGATTGCCATGTTTTTACGTATCCACTAATTTTTTCCATGTATTTACTCCTTATTCTTAAGTACGAGTTATAAAGTAGGCAAAGGCTGAAATACCAATTAAAACAACATAGCTGGCAAGTGTACTGATTCGCCACCAAATAAGCCAAAATCGTCTTGTCTCGAAATTTTCACGGACAAATCCTTGATATAGAGCCAGCGCAATACCCCAAACAACAAACATTAACAGCATAGGCGCAAGCATTATGATATGCCAAACCTCAAACGTTGTCACAGCAATGCTCCACCATGCAAAAAAAACAGCAATATCTGTAACCTTTATATTCTTTGGCCAATTATTTTGAAAAAACACTTGTTTGATAATCCAAAGTACAATTAGCAGAATTATAGCAATGAAAACGGTAACTGGCCAATTAAATAATGTCAGCATCCTTGCCTCCTTAAATTCATTAATCTATTTATTATACCTTTATTTAATCGCTCTGTGGTACGTTATACCATTTTTTTGATACAATAGACTAAATGAAAAGTTAGAGGTACCATAATGCAAAAAAATACGAAAAAGAAAAAATCAACAATGCAAAAGGTTATTCAAGGATTTGTCATCTTTATGCTTATTCTATCATTTGCCAGTGTATTCATTACCTTGTTGCAAATTTCTTTCTAACCAAATACAAAAAACAAAGGGCTGGGACGTTTTGACGTTCCAGCCCTTTAAACGTGTTCCAAAAGACTAAATCCTTGCTGTAACACGCGCTTTTTTTCATTTAATCGTTAAATTGCCAAACACCAGCAACATGTAACTGATTCAACAATTGTTCAGAACTTGATCCTGCAGCTAAAACATGACCAATTTGTGGTAATAAAGTTGGCGAGTGGTAAATTGAAACTTGCCAGTGTGGCTGAATTTGCCAATGTCTATATAACTTGAATTCTTCTTTATCACTGATAGGCATATAGATTGCAGCCGCTTCAAAAACAACTTCTGATAGCCGCTGACCAGTCACTGCTCTTAAGTGTTGCATTGTCACACCAATATTAACAGAAACATCATAAAGAACTGTTGTCTTAGACAAACCAGGAATCGTGTTACGTAAATAAAGCGTGCCATTCTCGGAAACCAAAAATGTGACATCATAAGCACCAATATAATTAAGAGCCTGGCCTAACTTTTCAGTCACCTTCTTAATTTCTGTAACAATTTCATCTGAAACATCCCCAACTGTCCATGCTCTTGTTAACCCTGGTTCAGGAGTTTCTACTTGTCGCAATGGATACAATGTTGTCTCATCATGTGAACCTCGAACGGCAGTCATAACAAATGATTGCGTGTTTTCAAGCCATGGTTCTACCAGCAATGTACCACCATCAATTAGTGGTGCTACCAATCCAAGATCCCAATCTCCACGCAAAATTACTTGATCATCAATATGTTTGTGTTTAAACACAGGCTTTACAATAATTGGATAACCTAACTTGGTACCTGCTTGGGCAATTTCGTCTAATGAACTACCTGTTTCGTACGGCAGTATATTTAATGATTCACTTTCATAAAAAGCTTTGGCTAATGCATGATCATCAGTAATATCTAATATTGTTGTTCCCTGTGGCACGACTTGATTAGTCAACTGATTCGTAATTTGTGTTGGTAACCACGCTGATGTATAAGTTATCATGTCAGATAATGCGGCAAAACTTTCAATTTCATCATCATTATCCTTCTCCCCTAAGAAACGGTAGTCTGCGTCTTTAAATACTACTGATTCAGCAGTACTACTATATGCTGCAACTTGATACCCCATATTATGAGCAGCTTGTGCCAAGTAACGGCTAGTAATGCCTTCACCAATTATACCAATCGTTGCACCTGGTAAAATTTCATAACTCATGTTCTCACCCTTTTCATCCATTTCTATTTATCATCATACTTATTTAAGTGATAAGTTTCAATCATATGAATTATTTTGTCAGCGTAT
>OMJG01000880.1_pt1 | contig 19829 bp, 17 predicted proteins | sample 1646431 | NCBI WGS metagenome assembly OMJG01 (sample SAMN03771674, study PRJEB25209) | food metagenome | isolation source: Cotija cheese | place: Mexico:Jalisco,Michoacan | collected 2011-12-12
CATTCCGCCAGGGGAAGAGACAACAAGAGGGTGGGGTTCCAACCGTTTGGTTGGAACCCCACCCTCTTGACTTAGTATTGCTTGATCGGTTGCCTTTCGGATCCTTCTAGCTTCTTGCTAGTCGGATGCCGATGCGAGGCTACCTGCATCAGCTCCAGAAAACCCTGGCGGCCCTGCGGCCTTGCGATGTCCCCCTATTTGGCCATTACCAAGACTGCCTCTGACAAAGGCATTGCCTCGATGCCAGCCACCGCTGCTGTGAAGCTACTCAGTGGCTTTCGCGGCCGTCGCCATCTTCCAGCTTTGAATGCTGGTTATAGCCGAGAACCATCTCCAGTGAACTCCGTTGCGGACGCTTAGCAAACAGTTTGCGCATGAATCGCATGATGTTTCCTCCTTTAAGCGACGCAGCCTTGTAACGTAGCTATATTCTAGCTCCGTTGCGCTATTTTAGGCAGCGTGGTCCATCTGGTGTCCTAACCTTTCCATTGCCGCTTCAGCAGCGGAAACCCGGAAAGCTGCACGTTCGGCGCGTGAAGCGGAAGCTGCTGCTCCGATCGAAGCAAGCTCAGCCTTTGCGGACTGCAACTCAGCCTGTGCGCGACGAACATTTCGTGTGCTGGTATTCATTTATCAATCATCTCCTCGTGGGCGGAGCGGTTACGCTCCACGCCCTTATTTCCTTATCCCTAGGCGAGCTAGGGTGGCGGGTTACCCCGCATATGCAACCGATCCTTTCGGACCGGGCGCGCATGTCAGCTGCGCTTTCTACCTCAGTGCCTGTTACCAAGTACTGGAATGTAGACGTTTCATCGTACGCTACCTGAACGCCAAGGACAAGAGTCCTATTCCGCTGGGCGTGTTACCTTCGATACGTACGTTCAACTGGGACTTTTATACGTAGTGGATGGTGGGGAGCACTCGGTAGGCTATAGGCATGTCTAATCCCACAACCGCGAAGACGCGTACAGAGTCCGATTCCATGGGAACCATTGAGGTCCCTGCTGATCACCACTGGGGTGCTCAGACTGAGCGAAGCCTCCACAATTTTGAGATCGGCCGCTCCACATTCGTGTGGAACCGCCCAATGATTCGTGCGCTCGGCGTGCTGAAGAAGTCTGCGGCGCTGGCCAATGCTGAACTCGGGGAGCTTCCCGAGGACATCGCGGCGCTCATTGCGCAGGCGGGCGATGAAGTGATCGCTGGCGATCTAGATGACGATTTCCCGCTGGTTGTATTCCAGACGGGTTCGGGCACACAGTCCAACATGAACGCCAACGAGGTTATCTCCAACCGTGCCATCGAGATCGCGGGCGGCGAGATGGGCACGAAGAAGCCCGTTCACCCCAACGATCATGTGAACCGCGGACAGTCCTCAAATGATACGTTCCCCACTGCGATGCATATCGCCGTTGTGGAACAACTCAACAACAAGCTGTACCCGGACGTACAGAAGCTGCGCGACACTCTGGACGTCAAGGCTAAGGAATACAACGACATCGTGATGGTGGGGCGCACCCACCTCCAGGACGCAACGCCGATCATGCTGGGCCAGGTTATCTCCGGCTGGGTAGCTCAGATCGATTTCGCGCTGGACGGCGTTCGGTACGCTGATTCGCGCGCCCGCGAGCTGGCGATCGGCGGAACCGCCGTGGGTACCGGCCTCAATTCGCATCCTGACTTCGGCCCGCTGGCTGCCAAGAAGATGAGCGAAGAAACCGGGATCGAGTTCAAGCAGGCCGATAACCTGTTCGCCTCCCTCTCCGCGCACGACGCACTGGTGCAGGTATCCGGTTCGCTTCGCGTTCTTGCCGACGCCCTCATGAAGATCGCCAACGATGTTCGCTGGTACGCTTCCGGCCCCCGCAACGGCATCGGCGAGCTCATCATCCCCGAGAACGAGCCCGGCTCCTCCATCATGCCCGGCAAGGTGAACCCCACCCAGTCCGAGGCCATGACCATGGTTGCCACGAAGGTGTTCGGTAACGACGCCACCGTGGGCTTCGCTGGCTCGCAGGGTAACTTCCAGCTCAACGTGTTCAAGCCCGTCATGGCTTGGGCAGTGCTGGAGTCCATCGAGCTGCTCGGCGATTCCTGCGTCATGTTCAACGATCATTGCGCCGTGGGTATCGAGCCGAACCATGAGAAGATCCAGCACAATCTGGATATTAACCTCATGCAGGTGACGGCCCTGAACCGCCACATCGGTTACGACAAGGCCTCGAAGATCGCCAAGAACGCTCACAAGAAGGGCAGCTCCCTGAAGGAGTCCGCTCTTGAGCTTGGCTTCGTCACCAGCGACGAATTCGATCAGTGGGTCGTGCCGGTAGACATGACTCATCCGAGCGCTGGCTAAATCGCCAGATTCCCGCCGCGGGCGGGTGTGAGACCGCTGGGGGTCGGTAGCATGGGCTGCCGGCCCTCAGTTTTTTGTTTGTGGGCGTTGTTCGTGCGGTTGCTTGTACACAGTGACGTGGGAGAGAAGGTTGCTCCTCTATATGGGGAGCAAAGCCGCTATATGCGCCAGTGTGTACAGCCAGTGATCTAACCAGCCGTTGAGAGGGGAACTTTGGGTAGATTCCTAGGCAATGTGGCTTTTGGTATGGGTGATGCACTTCCCAGTTTCACCCTGCGAAAGAAATTGCACCTAGTGTAAGAACTCAAAGCTTGGCGCTGATACAGTCTGAATGTTGTTCTGGCGCAGGTGGCCCTCGTTGTGGGCCGCGGCAACATCTCTCAGTCTAGATCGGACCTAATCGGGCTGGCATAGTGCCGAGAGAGTGACAGACTAGTCGGCAAATCTTAAGGCAATGCGATGCCCGACGCTGTACTGTTCAGTGCGCTTGGTGAAGAAGAATGGTGTGGGATGAAGATAACGCAGTTTGTTGGTAAGAGGGATTGGGCCCTCGCAATTGTGGCGGTTGCCGGAATTGTGGTGCAAGTGTTCTTGGACCTCAAGGTCCCGGATTACATGCAGCAGATCACCTCAATCATTGTTGGCGATGATCCCCAGATGGGAGACGTCCTGCGCGAGGGCATGCTGATGATTAGCTGCGCACTCGGGTCAATGATTGCGACTGTGCTCGTGGCGTTCTGTGTGGCCGTTGACGGCTCCCACTTGGCGCGCCACATGCGCTCGGCGTTGTTTGAGAAGATCATGAGTTTCTCGATGACGGAATTCAATAGGTTCACCGCACCGTCGCTCATCACCCGCACCACGAATGACATTCAGCAGATCCAGATGTTCGTGATTATCGGACTGCAGGCTCTCGTGCGCTCACCCATTATGGCGGTATGGGCAATCTCGAAGATCGCGGGCAGGAACGGTACATGGACAGCGGCAACGGCTATCGCCGTGGTGATTCTTCTGGTGCTACTAGGTGTGATCATGGGGCTCGCGATGCCCAAGATGATGCGGATGCAGCGCATAACGGATGATCTGAACCGGGTCACGCGCGAGCATCTCAGCGGCCTTCGCGTGATCCGCGCATACCGCGCCCAGAAGTTCCACACGAAGCGCTTCGAATACACGAATGACGAGCTGACCGATACCAACATGTACATCATGAAGGCGATGGCTCTGCTCATGCCGGCGCTGAACGTCCTCATGTCCGGCCTCTCCCTTTCTATCTACGCGCTCGGCGCTGTGATGATTAACGGAGCGGCAACTCCGGACGAGGAGATCCTGCTCTTCTCCCAGATGATCGTGTTCTCCGCGTACGCCATGCAGGTGGTTGGCGCGTTCATGACCCTCACCTTCGTATTCATCTTCTTCCCGCGCGCCCGCGTTGCCTACCGCCGCGTCCGCGAAGTTATCCAGACAGAACCACTGATTCACGATGGCACCGTGGTAGACGGCCCCGCCGAGGGAGTTTCGCCCGGCACGGTTACGTTCGAGGACGTTACGTTTAGGTTCCCGGATGCCGATGACGACGCCCTCCGCAACGTTTCCTTCACCGCCCGGCCAGGGCAAACCGTGGCATTGATCGGATCAACGGGTTCCGGTAAGTCATCGATCATCAACCTCATCCCGCGCCTGTTTGACGTGAGGGAGGGCAGGGTACTGGTTGACGGTGTTGATGTTCGCGAGTGGAAGCAATCGGCGTTGCGTGACCGCATTGGATACGTTGCCCAGACCGCCACACTATTCACGGGAACAATCGCTTCCAACATCGACCTGGGCGAATCGGCCCACGACATCACGCCGGCAGATATCGTTGCCGCAGCCAAGACTTCCTACTCAGACGAGTTCATCTCTCAGAAGGAAGATGGCTACGCGAGCAAGGTTGTCAGGGGCGGAGCGAACTTCTCCGGTGGTCAAAAGCAGAGGCTTTCGATCGCTAGGGCGGTGGCACGCCAGCCTGAGATCTTGATCTTCGACGATTCGTTCTCCGCACTCGATTTCAAGACGGACCGTGGGGTTCGGGAGAACCTAGATGAGTTCGCGGCTGATGCAACGAAGCTGATTGTTGCTCAGCGCATCGGAACGGTGCGCGGAGCGGACCAGATCCTCGTGGTGGATCGGGGCAGGGTTGTTGGGCAAGGCACCCACGATGAACTTATGGCATCGAATCCGGTGTACCAAGAGATTGCGTACTCTCAGTTGAGTGAGGAGGAGCTGGCATGAGTGATCAGCCGATGACATTACAAGGCGAGGAGCCCCAAGGCTCCGCGTCGAGCGCCGTTAATGAGGCGGCTGCTGGCACCGAGGCGGCTCTGAAGATTCGCGACAAGGAGCTGTCCACTGAGGCGGGTGGCCGCGGCTCGGGCCCCGAAGGACCGGCTACTGGCGGCTCGGGGCTTGGAATCGCGCACATACTTAAGCGACTGCTGCTTTTCGCGCGCCCTTACTGGCCTCGAATGATTATGGCCGTGATGTTGGCCGTGGTTGGCGCAGCGCTGACAGTGATTGGCCCGCACTACCTTGAGAGGATCACGAACGAGATCCAAAAGGGCCTGGCCACCGGCATCGATATGGATGAGGTGCGCCGCCTCATCCTCATTTCGATTACTATCCTCGTTCTGAGCTTTATCGCCTCCTATATGCAGGCACGGCTGATGGTTGAGGCTACGCAGCGGACCTCGCAGGGGCTCCGCACCGGCTTGAATCGCAAGATCGATAACATGCCGCTGTCCTATTTCGATAAGACATCGCACGGCGATACGCTCTCGCGCGTATCCAACGATGTGGACACGCTGTCCCAGACGCTCAATAGCGCGGTCTCGTCAGTGATTACCGGTGTGGCGACTTTGCTGGGCGCCTCACTGATGATGTTCATAACCGAGTGGCGTATGGCGCTGGCGGGCATGGCTGCCGCGCTCCTGGGGTTCTCGCTTTCGCTGTACATTATGAAGCGCAGCCAGCAATACTTCATCCGGCGCCAACGCGAACTTGGTGCGCTCAACGGCCTGATCGAAGAGACTTATTCCGGGCATTCCGTCCTGCGCGTGTACAACGCGGAGGCATCGGCCCGGCACGAATTCCACAACCGGAATCTGGCGCTTTACAACACCTCGTGGAAGGCCGACTTCCTCGGTGGCCTGATGAATCCAGTCATGATGTTCGTGGGTAACCTGGGCTATGTTGTGGTGTGCGTGGTGGGTGCAATCCTCGTGATCAACGGGACCATCCCGATCGGCGTGATCGTGTCCTTCATGATCTACATCCGCATGTTCACGAATCCGCTCACCAGCATTGCTCAGGCCGCCACTGGTTTCCAGAACGCGACGGCGGCGGGCACCCGAGTGTTCGAGCTGCTGGACGAAGAAGAGATGGACGATGAAAGCGGCAAGCCCGCCGAGGTCATGCCCGTTCGCGGTCACGTGGAATTCGACCACGTGAAGTTTGGCTACTCTCCTGAGCGGGAGATCATCCACGATTTCTCCGCGGAAGTTCAGCCCGGCCAGAAGGTCGCGATCGTTGGGCCCACGGGAGCGGGCAAGACCACGATGGTGAACTTACTGATGCGGTTCTATGAAATCGATTCGGGCCAGATCCGAATCGATGGCGTGCCGATCGCTGAGATGCGCCGCGAGAATGTGGACGCGTTGTTCTCCATGGTGTTGCAGGATACCTGGATGTTCAAGGGCACGATGCGGGAAAACCTCGTGTATCGCACCGAGGGCATTACCCAAGAGCGGCTGGATGCGGCCGTCGAGGAAGTGGGACTCACCGAGTTCGTCAAGCAGCTTCCGCAGGGCATCGATACGGTCATGGAAGAGGAAGGCGCTCTATCTGCCGGGCAAAAGCAGCTCGTGACCATAGCGCGGGCGATGCTCGCGGACGATCCGCTTCTCATTCTGGACGAGGCAACCTCCTCCGTGGACACCCGCACCGAGCAACTCATTCAGGACTCGGTGGATAAGCTGACCGAAGGCCGCACATCGTTCGTGATTGCGCATCGCCTCTCCACAATCCGCAACGCAGACATCATTTTCGTGATGCGCGACGGTGACATCGTAGAGACGGGTAAGCACGAGGATCTGCTCGCTGAGGGCGGCTTCTACGCGGACCTGTATAACTCACAGTTCGATCCCGCCGAGTAGCTAGACTTTCCGCGCACCCCCACCCGCGGGAGTTCGTCAAGTTTCGGGGTGGGCGCGGGATTGCGTCACCCCTCTGGGTAACGTACGGGTTGTGCGTCAACTCTCGGGAATTGACGGAACGGCAATTCAGGGAACAAAACGCCCTGACCTGCGTTCACACCGGTGTAGTTAAATAATTAACTACACCGGTGTGTTGTGAAATTGCCAGCCATGCATGGTGTGCGTCAACCGCGCCAGCTAGGCTGGCTACGGAAGGGAGCCCCATGCAGTTTGGAATCTTTAGCGTTTCGGATATCACGCGTGACCCAACAACAGGGTATACGCCAACCGAGAAGGAACGCATTGATGCGATCGTGACGATCGCCAAGCATGCGGAGGACATCGGGCTAGACGTATTTGCCCTTGGCGAGCATCATAATCCGCCGTTCTTTTCGTCCTCGCCAACCACAACACTCGCCTATATCGGCGCCCAGACGAAGCGCATCCTGCTCTCCACGTCCACAACCCTGATCACCACGAATGATCCCGTGAAGATCGCCGAGGATTACGCAATGCTGCAGAACCTCACCGATGGGCGGATGGACCTCATGATGGGCCGCGGCAATACGGGCCCGGTGTATCCCTGGTTCGGCAAAGATATTCGGCAGGGCATCCCGCTGGCGGTGGAAAACTACGATCTCCTGCGCACGCTGTGGGACAACCACGAAGTGGATTGGGAGGGCAAATTCCGCACTCCGCTGAGGGGTTTCACCTCCACCCCCAGGCCGCTCGATGACATCCCGCCGTTCGTGTGGCACGGTTCGATCCGTTCGCCTGAGATCGCGGAGCAGGCGGCCTATTACGGCGACGGCTTCTTCCACAACAACATCTTTTGGCCCGCCTACCACACGAAGCGCATGGTGGAGCTGTACCGCCAGCGATTCGCCCACTACGGTCACGGGCGCCCGGAGGATGCGATTGTAGGGCTCGGCGGCCAGTTCTACATGGCGAAGGATTCGCAGCAGGCCGTCCGCAAATTCCGCCCGTACTTCGACGAGGCCCCGGTATACGGCCATGGCCCGAGCCTCGAGGAGTTCACGCAGGAGACGCCGCTGACGGTCGGTTCGCCCCAGCAGGTGATTGACCGCACCCTCGGCTTCCGCGACGTTGTGGGCGATTACCAGCGCCAGCTCTTCCTTGTTGACCACGCAGGCCTGCCGCTGAAAACAGTGCTCAACCAGTTGGACCTGTTCGGCGCCGAGGTCCTGCCCGTGCTCAAGCGCGAATTCGCCGCCATGGCGAAGCCCGGTACGCCCGAAGCTCCAGTACATCCGCGTTACGCCCGGATGATTGCCGACGACGACGTACTTTTCTCAGCAGACAACGGGGAGCCGGAGGCCGTCGTCGTCAATAAAAATGCCGCTGTGGATGACGTAACCGGTGCCAGCTTCTATGATCAAGCACCAACCGATGAGGCGGCTGTGGCTCACGCGGACGAGCTGTTGAAGGAGATTCGAAGCAAGTGAAGGTACTAGGGATATCCGCGGGCACATCTGAGACTTCGGCGAGCACCCGGCTCGCTCAGAAGATCGCGGACGCAGCAGAAGGCGGAGCGGAGATCATCGGGCTCAAGCCCTATGCGCGCGATATCGCGGATGCAATCACGCGTGGATATCCCTCCGAGCGCTTGGCGAAGCTGTTCGATGCGGTGGACAAGGCGGACGCCCTAGTTGCGGTGACGCCGATCTATAACGCCATGCCCTCGGGCCTATTCATCTCCTTCTTCGATGTACTACCGGAGGAAACCTTGCAGGGAAAGCCGGTGGCGCTGGGTGCCACCGGTGGAAGCCCCCGCCACAGCCTCGTGATTGAACAGGCCATGCGGCCGATGTTCGTGTACATGCATGCGATGGTTCCCACCACCGCCGTGTACGCCGCAACCGAGGATTGGGGCGCCCCGGGCGAGGGCTTCGAAGGCAGCACGGGCCGCACTCTAGGAAACCGTATCCTCCGTGAGGGCCAGGAGCTTGCCAACCTAGTTGCCGTGGCCAAAGGCCTGACGCCAAATCACGGTCCGGCACAGGGAGAGCTAGACGAAGCGCCTCAAGCCGCTGAGGAGCACCCCGATCGCTCTGATCTTTCCAGCGCGGAGGACGCGGCGATCGCGAACTTCCCGGACTTCGTGCCCTTCGATCAGCTTCTCAAGTAGGCCCCGAGGCGGCTCCTGACGCCGCGGTGGACGGTAGTGCGGCGTCTGGTGGCTCTGGTAGGGTGGCGCCCATGGCAACGTTGATTTGCACGCCAGTGGTGGCGTGCCAGTACGCAGTTCGTGAGCGGCTCGCCTAAGGGCGCGCTCTGTACTCAATCTGCGCGCCTCCAGAATAGGCCCATAGCGCCTTGGCGTGGATGCGTATCAACACCTCATACCTTCTGCCTTGGCGTTCCTACTCACTGTTTGGAGCGCGTTCTTGCATCGTTCTCAGCATGGTGGCCGCCATGAACTCGGCCAGAATTTTCTAACCCACAAACCAGCAATTAACAAGATCATTTCGCTCGTTTCCCAAACTGATGGGCCGATTCTTGAAATCGGCGCAGGCGGGGGCGCGCTCACGCGACCACTCGCCCGTCTGGGACGCCAGGTGACCGCCTTGGAGCTTGATGAGCATCGAGCAAAGAAGCTGAGGCGCTCGCTGCCACAGGTCGTGGTGGAACAAGGGGACGCACTCGGGTATCCCCTCACAGCGCCTGTGATCGTTGGCAATGTACCGTTCAATCTGACAACGCCCATTCTCCGTAGGCTCCTTGATGAGGGTGCTTGGGAGCACGCCATTGTGCTTACCCAGTGGGAGGTCGCCCGGAAACGTGCGGGTGTTGGCGGGGGAACGATGATGACGGCGCAAGCCGCGCCGTGGTTCACCTTCGAGCTCTGTCAGCGAGTTCCCTCGTGGGGCTTCAGCCCCCAACCGAGCGTGGACGCTGGAATCCTCGCTATCCATAGGCGCGAGACATCGCTCGTGCCTGACGCTGAGCAAGGTGCTTACACGCGTTTCGTCCGGGCTGTCTTTACCGCCCGGGGCCGTTCACTGCCTGAAGTCATCCATCACGCTGGCGGCGTCAGCAACCGGCGAGCCCGTCAAGCAATCCAGCACGCGGGCGTTCGAGGCCAGAGATTGCCTCGTGATCTCTCGCCTGCTCAGTGGGCGGGGCTATGGGAGTATCTCCGATGACGCGGCGATCGGCTAGCTGCTCGTCCCGCTGCCCTGCCCGGCCGCATCGGCAACGATCACGCTGGAACGCGAGAGGATCCGAGTTTCGATGATCCCGACGATCGTCTGCGCCAGCATCACCCCAATGAGCACCACGAGCTGGAAGTGCGCAGCAACGGTGGGGGATGCCCCGCCCATGATGGCTCCCACGAAGGCGCCGGGGAGGGTAACCAGTCCAGTGTTCTTCGTCTGATCGATGGCGGGGATGAGCATCTCTTTGATCGAGGTACGCGAGACCTCCGCGAAGGCCTGCGGCGGCCGCGCTCCCAAGGCCAGCCAGCCTTCGATCTGAGCCCGTTCCGCGCGCGAAGTGGCCATGAACCGCCGCCCAGTCAGCGTAGCGGCGCTCATGGAGTTACCCGTCACGATGCCACCCACGGCAATCACGTTGGAGGGGGTAACGGGCAGCAACTGAAGAGCGAACACCAACCCGATTGTGATGGTGGCCCCGGCAACCACGGCCCCAGGCGCAGCCCGCGTGCCCAGCGGCAACTCCCGGATCCTCCGGGCGGCCGTCACGCTGGCCACCGTGAGCATCAGAATCAAGAACAAGAACGCCGTCCACGGCTCCTCGAAAACCCCGTGCAAGACCACGGCGATCACCGTGAGCTGCAAGATGGCGCGCACTCCCGCCGCGAGTGGCTGGAGCCCAAGTCCCACGCCGGCCCAACGCTGAAGCCCAAGGGTCAGCGCAAGTAAAACGGCCAGCGCCCCCGCGCTCAAAAGAAGTGTCTCTAGTTCCACGAAGCCTAAGCCCTAGCTCAGGCCAAGCAGAGAGAATCCGCTAGGCAAAGCCAAGCCCGCGCGGGAATACACGGTGAAACGGTAGGTGAGCTTGGACTTGGCATCCTCCTGCCATGGGGTGGCCTCCACCAGCTCCCATTCGGCCCCGCCAAACTTGGGAGCAAGGGCATCGGCATCCTTGACGGCTACATCAATCTCGGTCACAGCCAGAACATCGGCCAACCCGAGCCCCGCCTCGTATATCTGCGCCCCGCCCATGATCCATGACAGATCGCCACCGGCAAGCTGTGCCGCCAAACCGTGGGCCTCCTCAAGAGAACCCACCACGTGCGCACCCGGGGCCTGAAACGAGGCATTCCGCGTCACCACAATGTTCTCGCGCCCGCCGAGCGGCTGATACTTCCCGAGGCCCTCCCACGTCTTGCGTCCCATAATGACGGGGTGGCCCATGGTGGTCCGCCGGAAAAAGGCCATGTCCTCTGGCACGTGCCACGCCATGGTCCCGTCGCGGCCAATGGCCCGATCGTGCCCCTGGGCCCAGATCATTCCTAGCAAGGGTTCCTCCTCAGGAGATGGGTCGGACGGGAAATTCGTCGTCGTCGAAAAAATCAAACCGAAACCGGAGCCTTGATGGACGGATGGTGCTGGTAGCCCTCGGAGGCGTCGATATCCTGCATCTGGTAGTCGAATATGGAGGCGGCCTTCTCCAGGTGCAGCGTCGGGAACGGGTAGGGATCGCGCGAAAGCTGTTCGCGCACCTGATCCAAGTGATTGAGGTAGATATGGCAATCCCCGCCGGTCCACACGAATTCGCCCACGTCCAGCCCCACCTGCTGGGCCACCATGTGCGTGAGGAGGGCGTAGGAGGCGATGTTGAAGGGCACGCCAAGGAACATGTCCGCACTGCGCTGGTAGAGCTGGCAGGAGAGCTTGCCATCGGCCGCATAGAACTGGAAGAGCGCGTGGCAGGGCTGGAGCGCCATCTCGTCAAGATCGGCCACGTTCCAAGCGGAAACCATGATCCGGCGCGAATTGGGGGAAGTTCGCAGCTGCTCAATCACGTGAGCAATCTGGTCAATGTGTTCGCCGGCGGGCGTGGGCCAACTGCGCCACTGATAGCCGTAAACGGGGCCGAGGTTGCCATCCGGATCCGCCCACTCGTCCCAGATCGTGATGCCCTGCTCCTTGAGCCAGCCGATGTTCGTGGAGCCCTTGAGGAACCACAGCAGCTCACCCTTGATCGGCTTCATCGGCACGAACTTCGTGGTGAGCCGTGGGAAACCCTGCGAGAGATCGTAGCGAATCTGCCGCCCGAACACGGACAGCGTGCCCGTTCCCGTTCGGTCCGTCTTCTTCGTCCCGTTCTCCAGCACGTCCGCGAGTAGATCTTCGTAAGCGCGGTTAATGTCCATAGGTCGATCTTAGCCGACTGCGGCGGTTTGCCAGCTAGGTGACAACGGTGCCGGAAGCTGTGGGGAGAGTTGGCGGGGTAGTGGCATTTGGGTTATTGCGGTTGGGGCGCGGTGTTTGGACAGAGTGAAGGGGAGGACGGCGGACCATCCTCCCCTTTGGGTTAAGTGGCTGGGTGTTGCTCAGCCTTTACCCCATTCACCCTGCGTTTTGCTTGGGTCACTTAGGCTTCTGCCGGTTCGGGCTGCGTCTGCTCGATCACTGGGCTCTCGGTGGAGTCCTTGTGAGCAACCGAGATCTTGCGCGGCTTGGCTTCCTCGGCCACCGGCATGGTGAGCGTCAGGACGCCGTCCGCGTAATCGGCTTCGATGCGGTCAGAGGCAAGGCCGTACCCGAGCGTGAGCTGACGCGCGAAGGTGCCTGCGGGGCGCTCGCGGGAGAGCCACTTGATGCCGTCGCCCTCTTCTGCCGGACGCTCGGCGCGTACCGTCAGGGTGCGCTCATCAATATCAATATCGATGGACTCCGGGTTCACGCCGGGTAGATCAATGCGTGCGGTGAAGGTATCGCCCTTGCGGAACAGGTCCATCGGCATTGCCGTGGAGCCCGGAACCCGCGCATTACCAGTGAACAGACGCTCGAACTCGCGGAACGGATCGTATGTGTTAGCCATTCTCATCATCTCCATATGTACTCCGGGGTGTTTCCCCGATCTGCTAACTACAACGTAGAACCATGAGTGACTATTCCGCAAATAAAGTTGAGTCTGGTTCGCTCAAGGTGAATGGCGGAAGGAGGGCATGCAGAACGGCCCGGTGACGTTCGGGTCACCGGGCCGGCTGAGGGTTAGCTGGAGGGTTGGAGGGCTGGCTGCGCTCTACTTTCCGGCCAGAACCTCTTCGATGGAGCGAACTTCGGAGTTGAGCAGGCGATCAACCCAAGCGGCGGCCCGCTGCTCAATCTTTGCGCCCATGATCGGGATCTTGACCTTGAAATCTGCCTCGAGATCTGCGGAGGTGGGGGTGCCGTCCGTCAGCGCCACGGTCCACGTGAGATCCACCGGTGCGCCCTTGAGGTCCAGCGTGTAGTTGACGGTATGGCCAGCAGCCAGAGCCTTCACTGTGGCATCTACGCCGTTCTTGACGAACGCGCTGGCCTGGGACGGCAGCTTGTCCGCGGGGATTGTGGCATGGGTTACGGCCGTGTTGCCCTCAACGTTGTGGTCAAACTCGGTCACGCCAAGCAGGGCCATTCTCTTTGCAGCCAGTTCTGAGGAGAGAAGGGCGGTGACTACCTGATCGGCAGGAGCATCTACGGTGAAACTTCTTGAAATGTGCATATGACTATTGTGCATGATTCGATCTACTCTGTAGGGGTGCCAACCTTAACGAATATCCTGAACCGGTCTGAAGGCCTTTCCAGCACCGATAGAGAGTGGCTCCATCAGCTGGTGGGGGACTGGCAGGTGATATCGGACGTTTCTTTCGCCGATCTCCTACTCATCGTCCCTGGCGTTCATGACGATTACGTGTTCGCCGCACACTGCCGCCCGGCAACGGCTGCGACTCTTTTCGATGAGGACGTAGTGGGCACGGCATGCGATTCTGCGCTTACGGCTACCATCGAGCAGGTTCTGGCCGATGGTAAGAGCAGGGAGCGCGAGCTGCGTAACCTTGTGATGAGCGTGAATTCAGTGCGCCGCGAGGACAACGTTATTGCGGTGATGGCCGTGGTTACGGCTTTCGAGCCTGACCGGGTGCCCTCCCAGATTCAGGGTAACTATGAGCAAGTCTCCTCTGCTCTCATTCACATGGTGACAACTGGCGAATTTCCCTTCGAGAACATGCCTACGGGCGTTCGCCATGGCACGCCTAGGCTGACGGACGGATTCGTCCAGATTGATGAAGACGGCACCATCTTGTACGCCAGCCCCAATGCTGTATCCAGCCTGCACCGGTTCGGGTACTCGGCACCGCTCCGCGATCAGACGCTTGCGGAGATCGTCACGGGCGCGATTGAGGATCACACCTCGGTTGATGAGACTCTGGCTGTCGTGGTGATGGGCCGAGCCCCGTGGCTCACCGAGCTGGAGATTCACGGTGTGGTGCTGTCGCTGCGGGCCGTCCCTCTGAAAGATCGCGGGGAACGGCTGGGTGCCATCATCATGGTTCGCGACATCACGGAGCTTCGCCGCCGCGAGCAGGAGTTGGTCACGAAGGATGCCATAATCCGCGAGATCAACCATCGGGTGAAGAACAATCTGCAGACGGTTTCTGCCCCCCTGCGCATGCAGGCCCGCCGCGCCGATGATCCTGTGACCCGTCAATCCTTGGAGACAGCTCAGCGCCGCATATCCACGATCGCCGTGGTTCACCAGACCCTTTCGCAGGCACTCGATGAAACGGTTGAATTCAACGAGGTGTTCGCGCCCATTTTGAGGATGGCCTCGGATATTGCAACCACCGGGGCGCTCGTAACTACCCGCCTCTACGGCAACTTCGGCAAGATTGGGGCGAACCAAGCGACGGCGCTCGCGGTGGTGCTGAACGAACTAGTAACCAACGCCGTGGAACATGGAGTGGCCGGGGGCGGAACCCTCATTGTCACTGCCGATCGCAACGGCCGTCATCTATCGGTTCAGATCGCGGATGATGGCGCGGGACTGGAAGGGAAGAAGCCAGGGTCGGGTCTGGGGACCAGCATCGTCAAGACCATGGTGGCCGGGGAACTGCACGGCAGCATTAGCTGGCAGGACCAAGATGGCGGAGGAACGCTCGTCCGCCTAGATGCCGAGATCGATTAGCAGCCAGCTCCCCGAGGTTAGCTTCCGGAGGCTAGCCTCCGTAGTTTTGACGCAATCCCGGTCTAACTTTCGGGACTTGACGCAATCTCGGGGTGGTTGGTTCAGAAGGCTGTAACCAGCCGGTGCTCAGCCTACGTTGTTGGAGCGGCGCGCACGCGCGGTGCGGCGCTTCAGGGAACGGCGCTCATCCTCGGAGAGGCCGCCCCATACGCCAGCATCCTGCCCGGATTCCAGCGCCCACTTCAGGCACACATCAGAAACTTCGCAGCGGGCGCATACACGCTTCGCCTGCTCTATTTGAGCTATGGCCGGACCGGAGTTCCCAATGGGGAAGAACAGCTCGGGATCCTCGGTGAGACACGCTGCCCGGTGACGCCAATCCATGCAAATAACTCCTTTAACCGACGATGCCGGGCGAATGTGCCCGGCTCGCTTGGTGCAATTGAACTGTCTTCAAGATTGGCAGTTTTTCAGTGGCTCGTAAAGAGATAAAAACGTGATCTTTTCCCCGCGGAATGTCTCTTCACATCTGGGGCCGAAGTGGCTAGTCGGCTGTTTCCTCGCTGACGGGCTTGATGTTCTCAGGGGAGTTATTCCGCACGTTGCCAACGTTTTTGCCCACAATGTCGGCAACCAGCTCTGGGCTGGGCACATCGATGATAAAGCGTGCGGCTTCGGGATCGTCTAGGTGTGGATCGAGCCACTGATCGTAACTTTCGCGCGGAAGGATCACCGGAATGCGGTCGTGAATGCGGGACATTGGTCCCTCCGCGGAGCGTGTGATGATCGTGGCGGAGAGGAGCCAGGAGCCGTCGGGAGCCTTCCACCACCCGTAGAGTCCGGCGAAGGCTAGGGGGCCGCCAGCGGCGTAATGGATGTAGTGCGGAACTTTCCCGGAACTGGTCTTTTCCCACTCAAAATAGCCGTTGGCCGGCACGATGCACCGGCGCTTCTTGAGCGAGGGCGCGAAGGTCCGCTTCTCCGCGACGGTTTCGATGCGGGCGTTGAACATGACGGGCCCGGCCCCCGGCTCCTTCGCCCAGGGCGGGACCAGTCCCCACCGAGCCATGTGGAGTTCGCGGGAAACCTGCTGGTCGGACTCGGCCAGCCGCTCCAGCACGATCGCGATGTCCTGAGTGGGCGCCACGTTCCACGAGGGCGCGAGCCCCTCCGTCTCATCCCCAAGCGCGTCCAGATCGAAGGCCAGTTGAATTTCGTTCGGTGCCATGAAGGAGGCATATCGTCCGCACATGAAAGCCAGACTACGTGGTTTTTTTACCGACGACGACGCCACCTTTCCACTCACTCCCCTTAGCTCCGAAACTAGGGGACAATGGCAGCGTGACGAATATGAACTTAGACGCTCTGTCTCAAGCCAAGGCCCGCTGGGAGGAAATCGCTCCGCTGCTGGCCAGCGCGCAGGTGGCCTACCATTCGGGGGCGGCTCCGGAGATCACGGACGATCACTATGATCGTCTCATCCACGAGCTGCGCGATATCGAGGCGGCCCATCCCGAACTGGCCTCCCAAGATTCGCCCACGCAGAATGTTGGCGCCGATGCTACGGCAACTGGCTTTGCTCCAGTCACTCATCTGGAACGCCTCTTCTCCCTGCAAGACGTCTTCACGCTGGAGGATCTGCAGGCCTGGTACGGCGCGATGGAGGCGGAGCTTCCGGCGGATTTCGCCGTCACTGCCGAGACGAAGATCGATGGGCTGGCGCTGAACCTGCGGTATGAGGGCGGCCAGCTAACCGTTGCCGCCACGCGCGGCGATGGCGTCACGGGCGAGGACGTCACGCCCAACGCGAAGACGATCGGCGCGGTGCCGGTCAAGCTTCATGGTGGCGGCTGGCCCGATGTGATGGAGGTGCGCGGAGAAGTCTTCTTCCCTCTCAAGGAGTTCGCCGAGTTCAACGCCAAGCTACGGGAGACAGGGCAGAAAGAGTACGCCAATCCGCGCAATGCGGCTGCCGGTTCGCTGCGCCAGAAGGATTCGCGCCAAACCGCTATGCGGCCGCTGTCTTTTATCGCCCACGGAATCGGGGCGCTTTCGGGCGTCTCGGAGGAAACAGGCAAAAGGCTGGCAAGCCAAGAGGGAGTGTATGCGGCGTTCGCTGAATGGGGGATTCCGGTTTCGCCGTACACGGAGCTGGTTTCCACGTGGGAGGGCGTCGAAGCCTTCATCACCAAGCATGCCGAGGATCGCTACAGTCTGATCCATGGCATTGACGGCGCCGTGTTCAAGGTGAACAACCGCGGCTTGCAGGACCGGCTCGGATTCACCTCGCGTGTGCCGCGTTGGGCGGTGGCATACAAGTACCCGCCCGAAGAGGTGGAGACCAAGCTTCTGGACATCCGCACGCAGGTGGGGCGAACTGGCCGCGTGACTCCGTTCGCCGTCATGGAGCCCATTTCAGTGGCGGGATCTACGGTTGCGCAGGCTACTTTGCACAATCCAACCGAGGTGGCGCGCAAGGGCGTGCTCATCGGGGATACGGTGATCCTCCGCAAGGCGGGAGACGTGATCCCCGAGGTGGTGGGCCCTGTGGTGGCGCTGCGCGACGGGAGCGAGCGGGAGTGGCATATGCCGCCCGAATGCCCCTCCTGCGGTACACCGATCGCCCCGGCAAAGGCCGGGGACGTGGACATGCGGTGCCCGAACACACGCTCCTGCCCAGCCCAGCTGACCGAGCGCGTGGGCCACATCGGCTCGCGTGGGGCACTGGACGTGGAGGCGCTGGGTGAGGCCACGGCGCTCTGGCTGACCGAACCGGAATCGGGGCGTGCCGATGCCCTGACGGCCCTGGCAACCGGCCATACCCTTTTCATCGAGGATCCGGACACTGGCCGCGAACACAAGGTGGCCATCACGCGCGAGAAGCTGATGGAGCTGGGCATTGTTGATGCCGATGGTGCGTTGCTATATGCCGAAGAAGTGATCCCCGCTGATCTTCAACGCGAGCTCGGAATACCTCAGGAACAAGAGCCACTGCTGCACACCGAGGCAGGCCTGTTTGCTCTCACCGCCGATGATGTGCGGGACGTCTGGATCTGGAAGGAAGTGCGCAAGGCGGGTGAGCTCACCGGCGATTGGCGCCGGGTCCGCGCCGCCTGGACCAAGCCGCGCTGGAAGCGCCCACGTGGCGGCGAACCTGAGTTGCTCGCACCCTCGGCCCCCGGCAAGGCGATCGAAAAGATCGTCGATGAGCTGGATAAGGCACGGACCAAGGAACTTTGGCGCAAGCTCGTGGCGCTATCTATCCGGCACGTTGGCCCCACGGCGGCCCGCGCGCTCGCGGCTGCTCACCCTTCGCTGGACGAACTCAGAGCGGCAAGCCTTGAGGATCTGGCCAACGTTGAAGGCGTCGGACAAATCATCGCGGAATCCTTCCACGAGTGGTTCGCGGTGGATTGGCACCGCGAGATCGTGGAGCAGTGGGAGGCCTCCGGTGTGGAGTTTGCCGATGACGTAAGCGAGGCCGCCGCCGCGCCACAAACGCTTGCAGGCATGACCATCGTGGCCACCGGCAGCCTCGCCGGATACACCCGCGACTCCGTCAAGGAAACGATCGTAGCCCACGGAGGCAAGGCGGCCGGTTCGGTCTCCAAGAAGACCACCGCAGTGGTTGCTGGCGATAACGCCGGATCCAAGGCCACCAAGGCAGCCGATCTAGGGATCCCGATTCTGGACGAGGAGCAGTTTGCCGCCCTGCTAGAGAGCGGCAAACTGCCATCTTAGAAATCGATTGGTGGTTGGCGAATTAGTCAGTAACCGGCCCCAGAATGGCACCAGCCCAAGCGCCGTGGAGTGATTCCTGATCCGAGGGCTGGAACAGGCCCGCCACAGCGTCGCGGTACAGCCGCGATAGCTCATTCTTCGTGTAGTAGGAGGAGCCGCCGCAGGCGCGCAGGCACTGCTCAACGGTGCGGAGGGAGGCTTCCGCAGCCGAATTCTTCGCTGCCGAAAGCTGTGGCATCCACATTCCGCCCCGGTCCACATCGTTATCAACGTCGCGGGCCAGCTCGCGAATCTGCGGCCCCACTGCGTTCATTTCCAGAGCCGCAGTGGCGATCCGCCAGCGAATATCCGGATCGTTCGCGTACACGGTTTGGTTCTTGACGGACATGCGGGTCTTCACGTGCTCTGCGGCCACCTCGATGGCTCGCTCGCCCACGCCCGCATACGTTGCGGCCAGAAGGATTTCGAAGTGAGCGAAGATGCCGAACACCACGGGATCGGCGGATGGCCCCGGATCCGTGCGCGTCAGGATCTGGGCCTCGGGCGCGTGAACGCCCTTGAGGAGCAGCGTCTGGGACTGGGTAGCCCGCATCCCGAGCGTGTCCCAATCATCCTTGAACTCGATGCCGCCAGCGCTGCGGTCCAAGATGGCGAACACGGACTTTACGCCGTCATCGCCTGAATCGTCGCGACCGAAGGTCAGTAGCTTGGTCCACGCGGGAGCCAGCGAATTGAAGATCTTCGTGCCGGTGAACGAGTAGCCGCCCTCGCCATCGGGATCGGCCGCAGACGTTGAGCCAAATAGCACCAGATCGTTCCCCGGCTCGGAGATGCCAAAGCCAAAGAGTTCGCCAGCAGCGGCGTCGCGCAGAATGAGCTCTCCGCGCGGGTTGCCCTTACGCACCAAATACGCGCCCAGCCCCACGATGATCTGGTGCATGTTGATTCCAAGTGCGGTGCCCGGGGCGGCCTTGGCCAATCGCGTCTGTTCAGCGGCGATCTCCTCGAGGTTCAACCCCGCTCCGCCAAATTCGGTGGGAACGTATGCGGCCAGATAGCCGGCGGCCCTCAGATCCTCAAGATCGTCGAACGGGAACGTATTCTCGGCATCGTGCTTGACGGCGCGGGAATGGATAGTGGATAGAAGCTCTTCGCTGAGGAAAGCCACGCTCTGTACTCCTTGAAGTCACGTTAGTGCCGCGGTTGCGGCCCTTCTACTCTATACGTGACGAAAGGCCCATGGCACTACCAGCCTCCCCACTCCCCGAGATTTGACGCAAACCCGAATCGCGTCCCCGGGAGTTGACGCACTCTCGGGATTGGGCTTTCGGGAGTTGACG
>OMJG01000881.1_pt1 | contig 19826 bp, 24 predicted proteins | sample 1646431 | NCBI WGS metagenome assembly OMJG01 (sample SAMN03771674, study PRJEB25209) | food metagenome | isolation source: Cotija cheese | place: Mexico:Jalisco,Michoacan | collected 2011-12-12
ATTCGGATTACTGTCCGTCTGCGCCTGGCTGTCCCCCACATGCTGATCGCTGTCGTTCGGGGTTGCGGACGAGCCTTCGAGCCCCTCGGCACCCTGTGCTGGTTTGAGCCCGGTGCCGGGGTCGATGATGCTGACCGTCACGTCAGTGGCCGTGCCGGCACCCTCGACATTGACCGTCGCGGTATGCGTTTTGATGGTCTGACTGGCCGACGTTGTCGGCCTCACAGCAGTCGGCGTGGGCGTACTAGTGCCGCACGCGGCAAGCGAGCCGAACATGACCAGCGCGGCCAACGCTCCCAATAATCGTTTATGCATGGTTACCTCCTAGATTTGGGCATAAGAAAAGCCCCCGGCGGATACCGGAGGCTCGAATAATTGAGTAAGTTGTTATGGGCGGTTGTGGCTGTAATCCCAGTCGTCAGTTGCGACGCGTTGCGCGTAGTTGTCCTCGAGTTGGGTCAGGCGTTTGTGTCCGACACCGTTCCCCCCGAGCGCAATGTATGCTTCGCCGCTCTCGATCGCGGACTGATGACTGTTCTGGTCATACGGGTGGGCGAACAAGCATTGACGCAACTGTGTCAAGCGGAATTCACGGAGCTCACGGTCTATGTGCTCCATATGCGCGTAATCGCGGTTGAGCTTCTCCCCCATGACCTTGATCGTCGGAGACGCAGCCAAGGCCTTCTCCAACTCCACCCCGATGTCCGCCTTGCGAACCACGGCATGCCCTCGCGCCAGCCACCGGTCCGCCAACCTTCCCGCGAACGCCATGAACCCGCTGCTGCCCAACGCCGTCACCAGTATCCACGCCCATACGGGCATATGGTCAGGCATCATCACGACCCATACGCGTAAAGAGTGATTGTTTCAGTGCCAGACGTGTTCGCTGAGGACTTGATCTTGAGCGTGCATCCAGAAGCGGTGACATCGCTGACGGCACAGTTAAAACCGGCGGTAGTGGCTATCGCCCATACCGCAGGAGGGACGCTAAACGGTGCCGGGAATGTTTTCTGAGCGCTCCATTCCGATCCGGACGGTATCCCCCCGGCGATGATCGAATGCGTTATCGTCACCAGACGGGCGATCCTGACCCACGCTCCGGAAACCCTGTGATATTCAGTCCCGTCCAGCAGCCTGGCGTTGTTGCCGTCCGGAGCGCTCCAAGCGTTGAGGTCATCCGTGGACCGGAATTGCATCCATCCGCCTGCCGATGCGGTGAACGGGTATCGCTGGGTGATGGTGACACCGCTGGAACTGGTGGATGTGGCGGTGCTGGGGATCTTGACGTCCGCCAGGCGCATCGCCCCTGCGGGAACCGTCGGCGCGACCGGGCTGGTCGAGGGGACGCCGGTGACCTTGCCGAATATTGGGCCGTCTGCACTGTCCGAGATGGGGCTTGCGGTTTCCTGCTGTTTGACGTAGATGGCGTCGATCCTGCTGTTTGCCGTTGGTGCGGCATCGAGTTTGACCTGTACCGCACCGTCGTTGTACAGCTTGACCGGCCCCTGACGGTCGAGGGTCGCGGCGAACGCGGCCACATCGACCTGCATGTCGCTACGGGCCGTGACCAATCCGCTCAGGCTCTTGCCTGTGACGGCGACACCGGTCTTGATGTTGCCGTCCCCGTCCAACGCGGTGTCCACCCGCAGTGCGGCGCGAATGTCGAACTGGTCCGCGGCGTTGCTGACGGCGGGCCATCCATCCCTGAGACTCATGATTGCTCCTTCTGTTCCAATGCCGCGATGCGGCGTTCCATGTCCTCGCACCTGTGGTGCGCGAGTCCCGCCAGGTGCATGGCGGCGACCGACAGCATGGTGTAGTCGATGCCCACGGGTTCGGCCGTCGTGTCGTCGTACACCACGAAGATGCCCAGTCCGGCGTCATCGAGTTCCTCGGCGATCATGCCGATCCTGGGGAGCGCGGAGTCGCTGTTCTCGTTGACGTCCTGGATGTACCGGTACCCCACCCAGTCCACGGACAGGAGCTGCTCAAGGCTGATGTCCGGCACGTGGAAGTCGGTCTTGACCTTCCGGCTCGACTGGCTGGTGCCCAGCGTGCCGTCCGACAGAACCCATGCAGCCCTGTAGGGGCCGGACGCGAACAGGTTGTTGTACCCGTTGGTCGTGCCCGTCCCCCCGTGGGCCGGGTCGAGCACGCCGATAGTGTTTTGTTTGTCCGACAACCCGGTATCCGCGTACCCTTGCGCCGCGGCGAGGGTGGCCTGGTCCTTCGAGTCGATCTGCGCGGTGGTGTACGACCTCGCCTGTATCGCGGCGTCGACCCTGCTGTCGAGATTGTCGACCAGTTCCAGCATGCGTTCCACCGTGCGGCTGAACTGCGAATCGGTGGGCGTGCGCAGGTTCCTGATATCCGCCCTGATCCTGTCCAACTGCGCCTGGAATCCCTTCATGTCGGACGCATACACCTGTGGGTCAGCCATACACCGCTCCCGTCTTGACCGTGATCTTGTCCTCGCTGCTGCTGCCCGCCAGGGTCATGATCCTCAGGTCATGCCAACCGTCCGGGATGAACGGGTCATGCTTCGTGCGGATTCTGCACGGATACCCGGCATCCCAGTCCGAGCCCAGTGTCGCGTCGCGTCGGACATCGAACGACCAGGACTGGCGTGGCTGGGTGCTGGTGCGGATCGTCTCGTTCGCATGCCTGATCGCGGTCGCAGCATCCACGACCGTGGTCGGCAGGCTCTCCACCCGCTCCAGCATGGGATACCCCTTGGCGTCCATACCGGCGTCCGCCGCCCGTTCGATGATCGCGGTGTCCGAACTCGCGCCGCCCGTCTCCCATACCTGGCTTGCCATGTCGGAACCGTCAACCTCGACCTTGAGTCCGGTGATCGGGCTTTTCGGCACGCTCATATCCCAACGTTTCACACTGTCCGATGTCAACCGCGGGTGACCGCACGACAGCAGCCACTCGTATCCCAGACCGTCCGCGGTACGCCTCGGCTGGAACCGGATATCGACCCCCTGCTGCACGCCGGTAATATCGGACATCAGGTCGCCGATGAGCTTCGTCTCCGCACCCTTGATGTTGCGTTGGAACACTCCGGGCACATCATCGCCATACGCTATCGGTATCCGCGACGCCTCGGGCATCCACGCATTGGCCTGCATGACCCACCGTTTCACGATGTTCTCATAGCTCGTGTTCACGATGTTCGTGTCGAACGCGGTGTTCGCACTGCCGTCCGTGTTGGTGAGCCTGTCCGACGCCTGCATCACCGGCAACAGGACACGATGATCGAAATACGACCACAGGCCCTTGCCCGTGATCTGCACCGTCCCCCCATCCCTGTCGTAGGCCACATTCCAGATGGGGCCTCCCACGCACAGGTTGCCGTCCTCGATGATCAGACACGCCTTGGCGACACTCGCCGCGTTCGCCAACCCCAGCCTGCGGATACGCCGGTCGTTGACATCCACCGTGCAGGACACGTCCTCGGCACCGTTGAACTCGCTCGTCCACGACGCCTGCAGGAACGGCACATCAAGAATCCTGCGCCCGGTAGGGAAATCACAGATACGCACCCTCATAACAACCCCATTTCCTAGAAATACGCCGGAGAACCCGACAACACCAGCAGCGGCGAACCCTGCACGCCACCAAGCGACGTGAACTGCACCGTGCACGTCTCCCCCGGGCCGACCTGCCACCAATCATCATCGGTGAGATACCCGGAAACCGGGCTCACACCATTGAGCAACGCACTGCCATCAGAGGAATCCAACAACACGTAATCATCCGACGCGACCGGACGACGGAACGTCAACACATCCCCCGTCTCCACACACCGCAAGGAAAACCCGTCAGGCAAACCACCAGAAACCCTGAACCGAACAGACGCAGGAGCCGTACCCTCATTCGTGAAACGAGCCCGCCCATCAATACCAGCAGCACCGAAACCCACAGGGAAACCAACAGGGAACGCCACACCACCACCAGGAGCAGGCAACCCCGTCGACACCGACGACTCCACCCCATACGCCACAGGATCAGGAGCCAACAAATCAAGGGCGATCCCTTTCATGAATCCCATGAAGGTCAGTCCCGGTATGTCAATTTTTCGGATACTCACTTCACGCCAAGTTGTTCCCAGTTCGGTCTCGACCACACAGCGCACCAGATCGTCCGACGAAGCTATGGCTTTGAGCTCCCTCACCGCCTGCTCGACTTCCCCTGGGGTTTCCCCTCGATACGAGAGAGTGGCAGTGAATCCCGCTCCTGTTCTCCAATCAGTCCCCGGGTCGAAAAGCCCGTGTGCCTGAGGTCGTTCCGTTTCATCGGCCTTAGATTGCGGGAGTGAGAGCCAGTCAGACAACGCCGCGAGAATCCACCCGGATCGTGCACCGCTGTCAGCAGTGATCTCACCTATCGTAAATTTCACTTTGCACCTCCTGATGACTGTTTCAAGAGCTCGCGAGCGATATCATTCGTCAGTAATCGTGGGTTTCGTTCCGGTGTCACGAACTGGTTGTGGAACTCATTGCGTGTATAAGACCCCGTGTCATGTGGCGCATACGTGCGGGTAGGTATCGGCGTGGTTTGATACTGCTGAACCAGTCCGCCTGTTGCATACCGCTGATAATTCAACTGGTCGAACAATCCCACGCCATAATGATCGACCGCGGACGCCCGAATGACATACTCTCCATTGGACAAGCGTGCGGAAATGGAATCAGACGTCCCACTGCCGGGACCTGAGATGTATCCACCATCGGCTTTGCCCACAGCCACGTATCCACTTGCCAATGGTCCGGATGCGGAGGGCAGGTCTCCTGTCGCCATGTAGTTGACGACCTGATTCAGCGTGACGGTTTTGTCATGCAGCCCATTGAGCATTTCCTGCACGTTGCGGATAACCGGTGTCGCATTATCCGTAGCTGTCATGTTGGTGTTATGTTGTGTGGGCACATTGTTGACGGACTGGGTGAGTCGGTTCACGGCATCCTTGGTGAGACCGGACTGGTCGGCCAGGGTGTTGGCCTGGTCTTTGCTCATGCCCATTTTCATGGCGAAATCAACGAATCGGTTCCTGGCATCGTCAATGGTCGGCAGGATCTGGTCTACACTCTGACCGTTCCTCGCGTTCGCTTCAGCGGCATCCAGCGCCGATTTGGCGACGTCGTTCAACGCTGACTGATTCGCGCGTCCTTTCTCCGTGTTCAAATCGAGCGTGGCACCATTGTCCGTAACAGCTTTGGTTGCCTTATCGAAGGACTCATGGAGCGCGATAGTGGCATCCGACGCATCCAATGAGAACCCATAGTAGGTTTTCAACGCGTCCAATGCCTCACCAAGGGCGGCTGCAGTGTCGTCAATGCCCTTGCTGGAGGCCCCGAAGGATTCCGCGAGGATATCGTTCGCATCGGCTGATTCTGATGTGGCATCCGTGTTGGTTGCGGTCGCATCGGTGAGTCCAGCAGTTGCCAAGGTGTTGTTCACCTTTTCGGCAGTGGCTTGCTTGTCTGCCTCGGCTTGCTCCTTCATGGCTTCCTTGGAACCGGAAACAGCTTTGGTCTGCTGTTCCAAGTGGGCGCGCAACTCGTCGGTGACTGTTCCCGCACCACCGTGCTTGTTGATGTAATCATCCAACGCCTGGTTGAATGATGTTATTGCGGTTTTATCCCCCATAGCGGCATCAACAAAGGTCTTCTGGCTGACACCTGCCTTATCCAGCGCCTGAGAGAGACTATCGGCTCCCGTACGTGTTTTCTGGAACCAGCCCCAGTCAGTGTCGTTCCCGCTCTGCAAATTCTGTGTGAGTTTTTGAGCGGCTGTCTGACCCGATTCGAGCGCACTGGTCATATTGTCCGTGCGCGTTTTCGCATCCGCAGTTTTCTGCGACCAGATGGCAAGAGCCGCGCCAGCCGCGGCGAACGCAATCCCCCAGGGTCCGCCCATCATGGACATGAGTCCGGAACCGACGCTTTTGAAACCATTGGAGATAGCCGTCCCACGGCTCATGGTCGTGCCGAACAATTCCATTTGTCTGGTCGGGTTCTGAAATGCCGTGGCCATACTTTGTGCCCCGGCGCTCAACCCGCCCCACAACCCCTGCAAGCGCTGTACGGGGTCGAGCACGAGTCCCATACTCCTTCCGAATCCGCTGGAAGAAGTGGACAGGTTTCCAAACATCTTATGCAGCCCAGCGGTTGCACCTGCCGCAACGCCCAGCAGCACTACGGTCTGCTGAATATGCGGGTCTAACGTACTGAACGCAGTAACGAGATCGGTCGCACCTTGCACCATCGTACGCAGTGGTCCGTTCGCGCCACCGCCGATCTTGATGAGCATCGTTTCAATGGAGCCGGAGAACTGTTCGATGTCACCTTTGAGATTGTTGGTGCGTGCGGCAGCCTGCTCGGAAGCATAACCAGAGTCGGAAACAGTTTTTGTCCACTTATCAATCCCGCTAGCGCCCTCTTTGTAGAGGACTCCAGCAGACCGCACTGCGTCAGTACCGAAAATTGTAGCCATAGCTTGCTGGCGCTGCTGGTCAGTCAACCCGGCCATCTTTGTCTGTAGCTGTCCTGCAAGGCCGGACAAGCCAATAAAATTGCCTTGCGAATCCCATGCGCTGATTCCTAGGTCGTCAAGCGCCTTTTGGGCCTTCTTGCTTGGATTAGCGAGGGCAATCAGCATGGACTTAAGCGACGTGCCGGCGTCGGAGCCGATCATGCCCGCGTTCGCGAACGCGGCGAGCGTGCCGGTGGTCTCCTGCATGCTCACTCCATACTGATTCGCCACCAAACCGGCTTGCGAAAGAGCATTGCCTAGATCACTGGCTGAGCCTTGAGCATTACCGGCACCTGCTGCGAGCGCGTCCGCGACCTTTGTGGCGTCTGTGCCTTTGAGGTTGAATTGTGCGAGTGTGGATGCCATGAGTTCGGCGGCGTCGCTAACGGCCATGCCGTCCGATGCCGCGAGGTCGAGTGCTCCATTGAGACCGCCGTTGAGGATGTTGGCGGTGCTCATGCCTGCCTTGGCGAGCTCGTTTATTGCATCTGCGGATTCGGTAGCGCTGTATATTGTGCGTTGCCCTGCGTCTAATGCGGCGTCACGCAGCTTGCTCATTTCGCTAGCGCTGGCTTTGGTGTTTGCCTGTACCGTGCTCATGGATGCGTCGAAATCCATGAAGCTCTTCACTGCTGCCACGCCCACGGCGGCGGACAGTGCTCCGACCGCTAGCCCGGCTGTGGTGAACGCGCCCTTGAGCTTGTCGCTGGTGCTGCGAGGCTTTTCTAACGATGTTGAAAGCTGTGTTGCTTGCGCCGATGCGGCTTGCATCTTGGTGGTGTAGTTCGATGTGTCCGCCATGAGTTTGATCGTGATGTTCTCATTGAGCGCCAAGATGCACCGCCTTACTGTTTGGGGATCAGTTTCGTGGTCTGCGAGTTGGGTGCCTGCACGACTCCGGAATCGCTGAACTTTTTCATCGCCTGTTCGCGCATCGCACCTACGAAGCAGGTTTCGACGCCGGCTCCTTGGAATGTTTCGCGGACTTTGTGCTCGTCATGGCAGAAATCAGTGTCCATGCCGCACACAGGGCACTTGTGTGCCGTCTCATACGTTTGCAATGCGAGCATCCAGTCGCGCTCAGTTGCATCCCATTCCACCGGGTCATCCGGTGTGGGAATCCACCCGAGGAACCGCTTGTATGAGATGCCAAGCGATTGGGCGCACCGAAGCTCTTCGAGTGTCCCGGGATGGTCGGCTAGTCGGTCGGCGAGGTCAGCTCGCGCAACGCTTTTGGGACCGAGGTAGCGGGCGTATTCAATACTTGAACGGTTTGCATTAATTCGGCCACTTGTGAATCAGCGAGACCGGAGAGCAGTTCAGAAAGATTTGAAGCAGTCAACTCGACCGTGGTATCCGGATCCGTCTTCACGTGTGCAGATGAGAGCATCACTGGTAGAGCGTCGGAAATCATGCCTGGCCAATCCTTCACCAGCCGATTTCCCTTTGAGTCGGTTCGTTTAATGACGATCTGATTCCATTGCGATGCGTTCAACCCATGCAGTGTGAGAACGAGGGTGCTCTCATCCACCTGTTGAGTGAGTTCAGCGGCACGTTGACGCAACGCTTGCACACCGGTCTTGCCCTTCGCTTCCTGAGCTTCAGACGCGGCAACGATACTGTCTTGTAGTGCTTGCAGATCAGTGACGATCTCCACGCTGCGCGTGGGCCGTTTAATGGTAAAAGTCATATGGTCGCTCCTAAAAAATGGATCGCTACCGGTAGAAGATTGGGGGTACCTTGCCTGCATGCGGGAGCGATCCAGCGCGTGCAGGCAAGGAGTATTGATGTCAGGCCGTTACGGTCGCCGTCTCATCCTGTGAGCTCGGGTCGGCGGAATAGCTGATGGTGCTCATCTGCCTGGCGTTCGCGGCGTGGGCGACAGGGGTCTTGATGCCGATGGTCACCGCATACACCGATACGATGTCTCCAGCTTCGAACGGCACGGTGTTGTCCTTGCCGCGACGGCGCACGATGTACCCCTTCGTCCCCTTGGTGAGTTTCTGGACTGCCACGTTCTCCTCGGTGGAGATGTTGGTGTTGTCGATCACCTGCAGGGAACCATCCGTGTATTTTTCCTGTCCCGGCAGCTGGCCGACTGCAGGTGAGGCCTCTCGGTCGTCGTCGGCGAAATCCTGCGAGTGCGTGATTTTGAAACCGTCTGCGGTCAGGTAATCCGACAGGGCCACCAGCGGGGTGTTGATCTCGGCCAGGGTGGGTTTGGTGATGTCGGCGATGGTCGGCACGAATACGGTCAGGAACTTGCCATCCTCTAGGGATGCTTTGGGCAATGCCATGTGTTCTCCTTCTTTTGGGTATGGAAAAAGCCCTGGCGTGATGCCAAGGCTTGGGTTGTTGATTAGGTTCGGTCAGGCGGGCCATCCGGTGCGCCAGGTGAGTACGCGCATCAGGTACGGTGTGGAAGTGCCGGTTGCCACCAGGTCGGACGCGTAAACACCGGAATCCGTGTCAGGCAGCAGAGAGGCCACACCGTTGCCGGGTGACGCACCATCCAATGCGGTGGTGAGCTTGTCGCACACGATGCCGATACCAAGTTCGGAAGACCCCACCACGCGGATATCCAATATGGCGAGATGATTCGTCGTGGCAAGCCGCTCAGTGTGTTCACGTCCGTTCTCGGAGAGTGACACCACCACCCACGGCGGGTGCGCACCTGTGGCGATGCCATCCGTGTACACCGTCCAACCCTTGAGTTCAGGAAGCAGGGCGATCACGGCTGCACGGGCTTGCGCGTACCCCGTCATAGGCCACTCGCCGCCTTGTGCACGTACTCGGCGGCAGTCGGCAGCTCATCCTCGCCATGCTGGTAGAACTCATGCGAACCACCACCACGGGGCGTGCCGAAGAACGCGATGTTGGCGAGATTGCCCGCGCCTTCCTTGCGTGGCCCGATGTCAGCTTCGATACGTGTGCCTTCGTCCTTCATCTCATAGGCAATGGGGATACGGCGGATCGCCTTGTTGGATGACCTCTGCACATCGGATTGAATGGCTTCCTTGATGGTCTGTGCGCCTTTCTTCACCGCTGCTGCGACCAAGGCATGTTTCTTCAATGGGACGGCAAGAAGCTTTTGAGCGAGCGCATTCACTTGGGATACGTCAATGAGACCGGACATCTGTCCTCCTGACTTTCAAGATTCGAGGGGTGGGGTCACCTTCCCGACAGTCTTGGATGCGCACGAATTCGCTATCATCCTCGAACTCGACCCCTTCAATACGTCCTCGTTCCTCGAGAATGCTGAGATACGAATGCATGATATGCAGCTGAGCGGTTAACAGCTCAATAGAGCACACAGGGTTGAATTCAAGCGAGCCATCAGCCCACCGTTTGAGCATCACATCGAGCTTTCCCGCTCGTTCCTTCAACTCCGAATATTCTTTGATCAGCCGCTGATTGTAATCACTCATGATGCTCCTTCGGGCATTTCCTGCACGTTCCAACGTCGGGCCGTGGCGTGCGTTTTCTCGGACTGCAGGTTCACCAGTCGGAAGCGCTTACCTACGAGGTCGGGGTCATCAGAGGATGTGCATACTGCCACATCCTTCTCTCTAACCCCGGTGAGAGAGAAGGGGAAATGCAGGTACAGGCTCCATACGGGCACGTTGCCACCCACATTGCTGCTGTCCCCGCTCGCGGTCACCACTTGAGAGGCGATGCCACCGGAGGTCTGCACCTTGCCGATAGTATCGGCAAGGTGCAGCACCTCCGGCGTATCCACACCGGTATCGGGATCGGTGATCGTGGCACCTGTGTAGCGCGTGATAGCGAATCGGTCGGTCATGAGCCGTTCGGCTTGTTCACGCAGTCTGGGCAATGAGATTCTGACCAAATTGAGCACGTCCATACCAACCTCCTAATACCCATAGGGATATGAGGGCAGAGGAAACGCATACGGTTCGGGCTTGGCGATGACGCTGAACGCCGTGGTGGACGCGCTTTTCAGCAGCAGTGACCATTCGGCGTCCAGGATGACGATCTCTCCCGTCGATCGCGAATTGTCCACGGTCTGCTGGAAGTTGCCGTCATCGATCTGCGTCATCATGGACCGCATGCCGTCGGGGTTGCGGGCCTTGCGCTCCACGGCGGACACCTCAACGTCATTCACGGTCGCCTTATACTGACCATCGTTGGTGGCCCAATCATCGAGTTCGCTCACTCTGGCGCGGATGGTCCGCTCGGCCCTGTTGAGCCAGCGTTGGATCTGTTTGCCACGGGCGCTGTCCGCGTCGATGTCCTCACCGAGTTCGGCTGCGACGTCGGCAACTTCGGCGTACCGGGCCGTCAATGATTGTTCCGCCATGATGGTCTCCTACTTGCCGGCCTTGGGAGCGGTCTTGCCGCCTGAACTCTTGCCGGGGTCCGTGTCTTCCACGGACTCGGTGTCATCGGACGCTTCCTTCTCTTCGGTGTCGTCTGCGTTCTCCTCCGATGGGGTTGCGGTGACCTGCACCGTGTACCCGTGTCTGCGGAAGTACGCGGGATCGGTGTCGCTGACACCTTCTCCGTCCTTGAACATGACGCCGGCGACCTCGCCTGTGAACCCCTTGACCGGGGTGTTTATGGTCCAACTCACAGCACCTTCACCCCCCTCAATACCGCCGCGGCTTTCGTGGCCTTGAGTGCGACTGCGATGGGTCCGAGCTCGACCTCGCCTTTCTTGACGGCGTTGGCGGTGGTGAAGTCGGGCAGCCAGGTCTGCACGAGCTGCCCTCCGGACACGGAGACACCATGGAAACCGTCCAGTGCGACACGGTACGCATACACGTCGGAGGTGCCGGTTGTCGAATCGACGGGGATGATCGGATCGTTCGTCCCGGCTTTCGCTCCCGCATCGACGAGCAGGATGTTGCCGTAGATCTCTCTGGTGATCGGTCTCCCGTTGGCACCCAGAAGATCCTCGATGGGATCCTTCACATACTGGCTGGTGCGACGGGCCGCGGCACGGATCTTCGCCAAGGCTTTGGCATTGCCCACCAGTACGGTGGGGTCACCGTCGAGCATGCTGAGGAACGCGTCGAGCGAATCGAGGATCTTGAAACCGTTGTCGGAGACATCCGTCCAATCGGGTTTCGAGGTGGCATCCTCGGTGCTGGATCCGGTCAGGGCCTTGTCCAGACCGTCGAAGGCGTTGGCGTCGGTAGCGACGTCTCCGTTGATGACCGAGTCCTGGAACAGCGTGGTCGCGGCCTTGACCTTCTGGGTGATGTTCAGAGCGATCGCTCCGGATGCCGCGGGCCCCATGTTCGCCACCACGCGGTCGACCTCGAAACTACCGCCGAGCACGGCGAGATCCACCGAATGCTTCTCGGTCTCGGCGTTCTGCGGGGTGTATTCGTTGTTGATCGCACGGAATGCGGCGGTGGGCTGGGTCTTGAGACGACGGTAGGAGTAGGTGAGCGTCGAGCCGCCACCGGCCGGGGATACGACGTCGTCGAAGATGAGCGAGTCGAGGATCTCCGAGTTCTTGCGGAACTCGTCGATGACCATCGGGTCATAGTCCTCTAGAGTGTTGTTCTTGGCTTCCGCCAGTGTTACTGCCATGTTGTGCCCTCCTAAGGGTTATTTGAGATGACCGGCGATGGCCGCTTCAAGCGAGGCGGGTTTGGGACTGCCGCCCTTGCCCTGGCTCTTGTCGGGTTTCGGTCCGGCCGGTTTATGGTCGTTCTGGATCAATGGGAGGAGTTCCTCGGCGTCCTTGAGCATGCCGTCCTTGTCGCTGCCGCGCAGTCTGGTCGCCAGACTCAACGGGAGTCCTTTCTCGGCCGCCACCTCGTATTGCAGGGCCTTGCGCGCGTTCTCCGCGTTGGACTGTTCCAACGCCTTGACACGTTCCGCCTCTTTCTGGGAGTCGGTCTTGCCCTGGTCCTCGATGGCTTTGAACTTGGCTTCGTATTCGGCGATCTTGGCCTTCGCGGCCTTGTTCGCCTCACGTTCCGCCTTGAGCGCCTTCAGCCCGCTCTCGCCCAGCTGCTCATCGTCTTTACCGGCGTTTTCGCTCTCTTCTTCCGGTTTGGGCGCAGGGTCGCCCTGCCCTTCCCCGGTGCCTCCACCGTCGCCTTCGGCGATGATGGTGCGGATGAATCGCAGGTAGTACAGACGGTTCTTCATGTGGTTTCCTTCCATTGGGTGCCATGTCGCATGGCTGACGCCACCCGTTTCGCGCGGATGGTGAAAAATCGTGGTGACGACCGGCTTACAGCCAGCCGTAGTTTCCCAGCAGCCGCATGGCCTGGGCATGATCGCTGCCTGCAAGCTGGTAGATGGTTTCGGGCATCAGCCGGGGATGGTCGGCCCGCCAGTATTTGGACCCGTATCTCACGTGCTCGCGGACGTACCCGGCCTGTTTCATGCGCGAATACGCCCAACCCCGTTTCGTGGTGCCTTCCATCGTGTACTTGATGTTTCTCCCGTAGATCTGGGCGGCCCGCACATCGCCTTTCCGTCGGTAGGCGTTGACGAGCTGGTTGAGGTCGGCACCGTCCTGCCATGCCCTGGCGTTCGCCTGGGAGCCGAGCGTCTTGGCAAGATCCTCATCGCTTAGCGAGTTGAGGTAATCGGCGGGGTTCGTGTAATGCGTGGCGAGCGCGGCTTCGTCGGTGCTCCATGCGGTGGTGCAGTCGCAGTGCGGGTGGCGTTCGAAGGCGCGTCTGCCTGAGGGGATGCCGGCCAGTATCGCGCATCGTCCGCATGATGGTGGTGTGAGTACGCGTATGTAGTGTGCGGTGTATTGGCGTGTTTTGGCGCTGATCATGCTGGTGGTGCGGGCGGTGTCGGCGAGGATGGTTCGCGAGCGCAGGGCGAGGTTGTTTTCGATGATGGTGAGGGCGGAACTGGTTGAAGCGCCGTTGGTCATGGAGTGTTTGCCCATGAGGATGCTGTTCCAGAGGTTGTCGAAGGTGGTTTGTCCGTTTCCTGCCCATCCGACCAGTGTGGCGGGGTTGAACCGCGTCTCCGGTTTGGGCAGGTTTCCGCCACCGATGGTCTGCATGACGTCGGGTGTGGTGTCGTACATGTAATCGGCGATCGTCTGTTGTGCGGTGTCGAGGATCGCCAGCATTTCTCCGGACGCGTTCGCGAACGCGGCGTCGAAGTCGTCGGAGCGGTTACGCCGCCACGCCAGCGTGAGTCTGGTGATCGTCTGGTTGCTGACCGTCCGTAGCCTCTTGCCCTGTTGGACCGCTATTCTGGGGAGTTCCTGTCCCGCCATGGTCTGCATTGGTGCCCTCCGGTTTCAGTAGGTTCTCCCATTGCGCGGCGTCCATGTCGGCGAACCGTTCTCGTTCCAGGTCCTTGCGGGCCTCGGACCAGTCGAGTTCGTCCCACGCGCCTTCACGGCTGAGGATGCCGGTGGCGACGAGTTTCTGGATGGCGTCGGCCTTCTGCGAGAAGGTCGGGGTGTTCGGGTCGTCCCAGTCGGTGCGGATCCGGTTGCCGTCGAGCCAGTCGCCTTTGCCGAACCTGTATGCCAGGGCCATCACGTCGGCCCAGCAGTCGCCGTCGGTCATGTTCTTCAACTCGACGTTCTTCACCAGCCGAACCTCGTCGGCGCGTATGGCACCTTCGGCGGCGGGGTTGGCGGTGTTCTGTCCGAAATAGCGCATCGGCAGTCCGGTGACCGCGCTGACCTGTTCGGCGAGCATGTCGATGACGGTTTTGAAGTTGCTGAGTTCCGACGCCTGGAACTGGCCGAATTTGGCCGACTGGCTCTGGGTCACGGTCATGGCGGTGTAATACGCCTTCCATGATGGTGCCATCTGCCCTGTGGCAGCGTCGATGAAATCATCCTTGTTCAGGCCGGTAGCCCATTTTCCTGGTACGGCGTGGGTCTCCATCGCGACCTGCAGGTCCATCAGGGCGCGGGCCGCCATGTCGGTGGGTTTGAGCACGTCCTTCATTTCGGATTCACCCACGAAGTTGCCCACTCTGGGACGGTTGAGGAACTGCACGACCGGCACCCTGCCCAGATGGTGGTCGTCACGCTCCGAGATCGCCCACTGCCAGCCCTTGACGCGTTCCAGGTAGATGGTGGATTCCGGCAGGTAGAGCGTGGCCTCGGTGGGGGCCGACCGTTGCAGAGGATCGTAGTAGACGCGCAGCGCAGCCTTGATGCGACGTGTGCGCGGGTCGATCTGCGCAATCATGGACCGCGAGGACTCCACCGTGATGAGGGGATGTTCGGCATCCTCCTCATTGGTGCCGACAGACACGAAGCCATGCCCCTGCACCCGGGTCTCCAAATGGTTCAGGACGCTCTGCGAACCCATGTTGTTCGCCTCCCACACCTCCGACAGGTAGTCGTTGGACTCGGGACTGTCAGGCAGACTGAACGAGCGCACACGCTGGCGTTGCACGACCGTGTCCACGGTCACGCGCGGCCAGTTGAGGGGGAACTCGAACACCCGCAGTTCCGGTGGCACCGCCAGGCCGATGGTCTGGATGCGCTGCTCTCCGCGATAGTAGGAGTCCAGGTCCTCGTGCACCTTGCGCAACCGCTGCAGTCTCGTGTACAGGAGCCGCACCAGTGCGGACTCATCCGAAGACAACTCCGTTATTCCCTCCATACGACCCTCCGTAATCAGTTGTGTTGCCGAGCAGGTAGACCCTGCTGCTGCCCACTCCCCAACCCAGGGCGCGCATGTCGCATGCGGCCTCGTGGGCGAGGATGTCGGCCATGGTGATGTCGATCTTCTGGTTCTCGCTTGGTTTGCCCAGCACGAACCGGTCTCCCGGCTTGGCGACCATGCGGGCCGCCATCATGTGCAGTTTCGCGGTCGGGTCGGGGCTGTGCGTGGTGGTCTTGTCGGCCGTGTCCTCGCGGAACCGTACGAGCGCGTTGTACATGCGTCCGGGCTGGTTGGTGGGCCATTGCACCACCACATCCTCCCCGTAGCGTTCGCTCCACGCATCCACCTGCGTCTCCCAGGGATGCGGATCGCAGTAGAAGCGTTTGACGCGGTAATGCTCGAACAGTTCGCTCACGCAGGCATCGACCTCGCTGCGTGGGATGCGTCCCTCCCACTCCTTCGGATTCCAGTAGGACGGACGGTTCGATGGACCGTATGACGGCGTCCAACGCCATCCCTCGACCGTCTCCGCGCGCAGCGCGGTCCAATCCCCCGACTGGGATCCGTCGAAGCCGAGACATATCTCACTGCCTTCCGCAGGCGGGGCCTGGTCCTGCTCGGTCTCGTCGTACACCTTCTCGGGCATATAGGCTCCGAGGCCCTGCACCAGTTCGCAGCCGAAGAATCTTCGCGCCTGTGCCGGGTCTCGTTCCAGGAGTTCCGCAGCCGTGGCCTCGACGCTATCGAGGTTGACCCACGGACTGCCCCTATAGACGAATTCGAGGATGAGCCGCCGGTCTTCCGGTTTGAGGAAGTCCAATGCGGGGTCGTGACGTGGAAAGTACTTCATGATGTCGTCGGCACGGCTCTCGTAGGTTGCCTGGCCGAAAGAAGCATCCATCGGATCCCACGGGTTCGTGAGCTCCAACATGCGTCCATCCATGCCGGAGACGCCGCGCAGCACGGTGTCGGCGACCTCGAACATGCCGGAACGCTTCGTATAGACGCCGGACTCGTCGCACAGCGCGAAGTTGACCGGGTTTCCCAGCTTCGAACGCGCCGATGCGGTGACCGGGTCGATGCGCCCGCCGTTGGGCAGGCGGATGAAGCCCTCGCGGACCTTCATGAGATCATCGAGCTTGCCGTTGCGCACCATGGTCTGCAGCGGTCGGTACACGTTCGCGGTCTGCTCCTCGGAGTTGGCGAGCAGCTGCACCAGAGCGGTGCGTCTGGGCATGCCCATGGCCTCCCCGGGCTGGTACTCGTACTCGAAGCCGCACCCGCAACCCCAATCGGAGCAGCGGAACACCTCTCCGCCAACGGCCCAACCGCAGAAGACACATGGGCCGCCACCCTCGAAACAGGCGCATGCGGCACCGAACGGGCTCTTGCCGAGCTTCTGACCTCCCACGATCTGCCCGCGACGCCACCTGAACGCCGCACCCTGCAACGGTCGAGAGGCATTGAACCTCGTATCCGGTTTCACACGGTAGAACTCGACGGCGTTGCGCAACTGCCATCCGGTCAGTACGAACGGTTTGTTCAGGTCATATCCCGAGGGCACCACGCAATGCCACTGCGTCCAGTCAGCGAACAGGAACCCCAACGACTTCGGCAGCTGCGCACCCGCCATCGGAACCCCCTTCTAGATGTCGGCGAACCGTTCCCTCGCACTGGGGAACCGCACGATCTTCGAATCCTTCGCCTTCACCTGTTTCTTCGGCTCGTCGTCAACGATCTGCCAGCCATTGAGCTTCAACCCCTGCGGAGTCAGACCGATGGTGTCCGCATAGCGTTGCAGCGTCGAACGGTCCGCGGCCTTCGCATCCGGGGATTCACAGATCACGAACTGCCGGCAATACAGGGCCACGGTGTTGAACAGGTACGCGAACTCCGGCATATGCCAGGCGATGGCCTGCGGCAGCTTCCACAACTCGCCCCACAGTTCACGCTCACGCCTGTTCCACTCCTCCGTGGAGTCCGCGTCCTTCTCCTTGTGCATCCCGTCCTCGTCATGCCACGAATCCCAGATGACATACCGGCTCAACGGGAAGGCCCGCGGCTTGCGCCGGTATCCTCTCGCGCTCAATGGAAGCAGTGACCTGCCCATCCGTTCGGAACGCTCCGAGTTCGGATCGAACGCCGGCCCCGACCGCGCCCTAGCGCCACCCTGCGTCATGGTCACCCCTCAATCCGAAACGGCCCTGAACGCCCCATTTCCAAAAACTTTGAACCCTCCGCACTTGCGAGCCACCTCACCGGCGGTCTTTCGCACCACCACGAGGGACCCTCCCCCGGGGGGTATGTCGGGACCGTTCGAATCGGTTCAGTTTTGACGAAACGTTTTGTTTTAGTCGTTTGTCTTTACGTCTGATCTCGTTGTCGCTGTCATTTCCATCGCTCGCGCATGCGCATGCTGTTGGCTTGCCCTGCGCTCCTGTTACAGTGTGCGTGTTCCGGTCCTGTCCACCGTGTGCGGTCGTCGCTGTGCCCCAAGTCCCAAGCTTGATCCGGTTTGACAATCTGTCCGCATCGTTTGCACACGGGCTGTGCACCTTGGGCTAGTAGGTGCTGCCACCGTGCTCTCTCCATCTGGTGAGCCCTGCCGTATCCTCGACGCGCGGCGCTGCCCCGCCGTCGCTCATTGGCAGCGATATGCTGCTTGCAATATCGCGTGCCAAGCGGAACAAGCTGCGGGCACTTCGCCCACGCACATCTACGCATAGGCATGGGGTATCACCTCGGGTAGGTAGTGGCACCAGGTATCGGCTGGTAGGTCACGGGCGTGTGCCCTGATCTCGTCTGCCTTCGTGGGCATATGGTCCAGTGATGAGGTGGGTAAGATATGGAACATTATGATTCAATGCAAGGAGGCAGGACTGTGGAGATTAAGACACGATGCAGCATCTGCAATGGCCGACTAGACTACACAAACTTCAGGCCAAGAGAAATTACCATCACTTCCCAGTCGGGTGTCCGCACTGTACCGAAGGGATTCGAAGTCGATTTTGCATGTTCCAACGCTCATTGTAATTTCAACGGCACACGAAACCTGTCGTCACAAGAAGCCGATCAGCTGAGACGCAACGCCGATAGATCCCTGTTCTGAAGGACCACCATGCTGGAAATAGAATGCTATAACTGCAAACACCGCTTCATCGCAAACAACGACTACGACGATATCGTCGAGATACCAGTGGCGGGCGGTGAAACAGTCACCGCCTCACGTGGACACAAAGTCGACTACATCTGTCCGAAGTGCAATGCGCAGGGGACAGCGACAGATAACTCCGCCAGTTAACCACTTATAGCCTTGACGATCTTACGCTCACGGTCGGAAAGCTCGAATCGGATGGTGTCCTCACGTCTGGCGGACTCTCGCTGCAGCTCACTCTTGCATGCGGCGAGGCGCTCGCTGATGAGATAGCCTGACCCGAAGATGCCCTTACCTTTGGGCTGAGCATCCAGGCGTGTGACCCTGCGGCATTCGTCGCGCGGCACACGCAGGTCACCGCCTTGCCTGCCGATCCTGCCGATCATCGTGGCGGTCAGCACTTCGGGCGGGTATTCGTAGTGCGGCAGGGTGCGTGCCGGCGGCCTGCCCTTGGCCACGGCCTTAGCGATTGCGATGGCCAGGCCGGGAGCTGTGCGGATGAAGTCATCCCCGAGGCTGGTCAGGAACGAGGTATTGACCTCGGCCCCGTTATGGTAGATGATTCTCGCATCAGTGACGATGTGGTTGCATCCCTCGGTCCTGTTGGACAGGGCCGTCAGATAGGGACAGAACAGGAAGTAGTCGATGTCGCGCTCCGCGTAGAAGCGTGTGATGCGAGCCAATATCGAGAACGGCGGGTTATCCAGCACCACACAACCCTCGGGATACTCGAACGACTCATAATCCCCTCCCGGCCAGAACGGGCGCACCAGACGCCGGCCATCGAGACCATACTCCCGCACCGCCCAATCCTCAATCACACGGAACACCTCGGGAGGTGTATAGCAGTCATCCGTGGTCAGTTTCGTCTTGGCTTTGAACTTGTTCACGAATCCCGTATAGTCCTCGAACTTCTCCTGCTTGGTCCCCAAGCTCCCTCCAATACACTCGATGAAAACGACAAACCCCACCGACAACAGCCAGCGGGGATGAATGGTCGACTCCTGGGCTCGACTGGTACCCGAAACGCTCCAGCGCACCGGAGCATGTCTACGTGCAAATATGCGAAAGGCCCGACATCAGCCGGGCCCTACATACACTAATTACAACACTACAAATATAACGGCGGCAGACATCAATTACAACATTCAGCCCGGCGTGTCACACAAATCATGCCGACCGTTCGGCAGAATCCAACAACTCCACAGGATTGAACGACCACCGACCACCATCCAACCGCTCACTACTCGGCAACCTATCGCGACGAATCCAATCAGACACCTGCTTACGCGTCACCGGAATATTCGTCTGGCCACGCAACCACACCGCAGCCTGCGCAGGCGTCATCCTCAACGTCCGATCAACCCCGGACACATCAACTGGACTCAACCGATAGCGTTCGCGTCTGGATGCCTTGATCGCGCTCACGCTCCATGTGCTTCCGCAGTACTCGCAGGTCGCCTCTTTCTGACCTGTCACTCCGGACACCTCATGTAGGCATACGGGGTTCAGGCACCTGCCGTAGATGATCCGTTCATCGGGTGGTGTGA
>OMJG01000882.1_pt1 | contig 19806 bp, 22 predicted proteins | sample 1646431 | NCBI WGS metagenome assembly OMJG01 (sample SAMN03771674, study PRJEB25209) | food metagenome | isolation source: Cotija cheese | place: Mexico:Jalisco,Michoacan | collected 2011-12-12
TTTCGCATTCAAGTAACGATTTCCTCATTAAGTTAACTACTTTTTCAGCAGTCTCGGTTTTTCTGAGTCTTTTTTTAATGGATACTATGAATTTGAGAAAAATATTTACATAAACTTTTAACTAATAATTTTGTTCAAAAATTATCGAAGTGGTTTTGTAACTAAACATAACACTAATATACTGTGATATTATTAGTTATTGCAATAGATAAATAATATCAAATATAAAAAACTATTGACTTAATTTTTGAAAGGGATTACACTATGGCTGTTGAAAGGAATATATTAAATTCTGTATATTCAGGAGGGATGTGGTAATGAAGGAGGCACAATTTCAGAAAAAAGGTATTGCCTTGATTTATTTAGCAAAGAAGTTCTTCACGCTTTCAGTTGGTGATCGAGTTCCAACTGTCGATGAGCTTTGCAAAGATACCAATACTTCAAGAGGAACAATGCAAAATGCTTTAGAAACCTTAAAAATGGATAGAGCAATAAAGACTATTTCCAAAGGACATATGGGAACGTATTTATTGGAACAAAATCGGGATAAATTATTAAGCTATATGATTAATAAGAATATTGTTTGTGCCATGCCTTTACCATATACGAAACATTATGAAGGTATGAGTACAGCATTTTACAAATCATTTGAGGAGAGTCAGCTTAGTCTTAATCTTGCCTACGTCAATGGTTCGATTAATAGATTAAATGGTCTTTTGACTAATAGATTTGATTTTATTATGACATCTGGCTTGACCGCTGATTATTTAATCAATAGGTATGATGTTCAACTAATTAAAATGTTTTCTGATGAAACTAACGTTTCAACTCACGTTTTAATCCATAGAAAAAACTCTAATGAATATCATTTTAAAGGTATACATGATGGTATGAATATTGGGGTTGATTCTCATTCCATAGACTATAAGTTATTGACTCAAGAAATTGTTAAAAATCATGATGTTAATTTGATTGAAACTCCTTATAACCAAATGGTCCAAAGAATTGGAAATGGTAGTTTAGACGCTGCTATTTGGAATCGTGATGAAATTAGCGAAAAAAATTATCCAGTAGATTATGAATCCATTAATAGTTCATATATTGAGAAGGCTTCAAGAGCAGCATTGTTATGTAGAAAGGACGATGACTTTACTAAAGAAATCGTAAAGAAATATTCTGATACATCAAAGATTGTTTTGGTTCAAAATGCTGTTATTTCGGGTAAAATATTGCCGGAATATTAGGAGATAAATTATATGAAAGAAACGACAGAAGAAAAATTAAAAGTTCTTAACAGAGTGGGGAAACTTGATCAGGATTCATTTGATTTTGTTAGTGATGTTGACATGTATATGGAATCTAATTTTCAAAGTGAAGATAATGAAATGCTTTTGATACATTTATCCGTTGCTATAAACAGAATGGTTAATCGTGAAAATGTAGATGAAATGCCAGATGAACTTTGGAATCAAATAATTTCCAAGCCTGAATACAAAGTTGCTGACACTGTTTGGAATGAATTAAAACCTTTAGCACCTGTTCAATTTTCGGAAAAAGAAACACAATATATTATTTTACATATTTTAAACATATTAAGGAGACAATAAAATGACAAAGATTGTTATTGGTGGCCAAATGGGTAAAGATGAAATTGAAGCTGATTTAAAAAAATTAGCTGGTGAAAAGAATGTAGAAATTATTGTAAAAAATGACTTAGAAGCAGCTATGGCAATTCAGAGTGGAGAAGCTGACTATTATATAGGTGCATGTGAAACAGGTGCTGGTGGGGCTTTAGCTATGGCAACCGCATTACTTGGATCTGATAAAACACTAACTGTTGCATCCCCATCTAAAGTATTGTCAGAAGAACAAATCAAAGATGAAATAATTAATAAAAATAAGGTTGCGTTTGGATTTACAATTAATACAAAAGATACTGTATTACCAATATTAACTAAATATTTAATTAAATAGCATTAGTTGTTTTTATCTTAATATACATTATTTAGTATATTGAAAATTAAAAGGGGAAATTAAAATGAACATTACAACGCTGATGAATTACATATTAATTGCGGCTGTTGGTGGTGTTGGTTCTATTCTAGCAAATAGAGGTATTGCTGTTTTTAATGATGGTTTAAGACCTATCATGCCTGAATACCTAGAAGGTAAGATTACTAGAAAAGAATTAGCTGCTACCAGTTTTGCTGTAAGTTTCGGATTAATTATTGGATTTGGTATTCCGGTTTCAATTGGATCTACTATTTTAGTTGCACATAGTATTTTGCTTGCAGCTGATGTTATTGGTACTTGGACCCCTGACAATAAGTGGGGAACAGCTTTAGCAGGTACCGTAGGTGCAATATATGGTGCAGGTTTACTATTTGGCCTTTCATCTATTGTCGCATTATTCAAGATGTTACCATTTAACTTTTTACCCGCTCTATCTCTAATGAGTGGTCCAATCTTACTTGCATTCTGTGCATTCCCTGCACTTGCGGTTGCAAGTCAACACAATCCTAAAAAAGGTTTCATTACTTTTGGATTAACTTTCTTGGCTTATCTAATTGCAGTTAAATTTGGTACATTCAAAATTGGTAAATTCACAGTAACATTGAATGCCATTGGGATGGCACTTTTAGTAGCAATGATTTGTATGATCTACTTTGCAGCACAAATCAAAGGAGAAGGAAATTCCAATGCCAGTTTGGTTAACGTCTTCTCTAAACGTGTTGGTCGTATAAAAGGTAACTGGATTTGGTTGTCTATTATGGGTGGTTTAATTACAGCGGCATCAAGTATGTTGATTATTGCCGTTGATGTCCTTCCACAACAATTATTGGTTAAAAATCAAGTTATGGAAGCTGCAATTGCAACATTTGCTCGTGCAATAGGATTTATTCCATTGGTATTCTCTACTGCTATCGTTACCGGTGTTTATGGTATGGCTGGTACAACAATTATCTTTGCTATTGGTCTACTTTTAAAGGGGCAACCAATCGTCGCATTCTTAGCCGGATTTGTTTGGATGTGGATTGAAGTACAATTACTTTCTGCTACTGCCAAAGGCTTAGATAAGTTCCCAGGTCTAAGAGATATGGGTGAACACATTAGAACATCTCTTCAAGATACAATTGCAATTGCATTACTTATTGGTGCTGCTATTGCATGTAATAAGATGGCCGCAAATATTGGCTTCTTCTGGGTAATTGGATTTTGGTTGTTAAATAAAAAATCTAAAAAACCTTTAGTAGATATGGCTGTTGGTCCAATTGCTACAATTGCTTTTGGTGTTCTATTGAATCTACTAAGAATCATTATGCTATTTTAATTACTTTAACTGAAAAGAGGAAATTTATATGCTAGTACCTGGTATGGTTTATTCACATGAGCATGTTCCAATTGATTTATCAGAAGTAAAACACAATGAAGATTGTCATTTGGACTCACAGGATTTGGTTATTAAAGAATTTAGAGATTTGTATTCAAAAGGCGTTAGAAATGTAATTAATATGAGTGCCAGAGGTATGGGAAGAAATATTCCGTACGCCCAAAAAGTTGCAAAAGAGTCTGGTATTAATATTGTTCAAACTACTGGATTTTATCAGGATGCATTTCTTCCTGTAGAAGTATTTAGATTGTCAGTCAATCAATTAGCTGATGAGATGATCAAGGATATTGAAATTGGAATTAAAGGAACTAATATTAAGGCCGGTGTTATTGGAGAAATTGCCACAACCAAAGGAAAATGGACTGAAGGGGAATCAAAAGTATTTGATGCTTCAGTTATAGCTTCAAAAGAAACAGGGTGTCCTATTAGCACACATACCTCTTTAGGCACATTAGGCCATGAACAAGTTCACTATTTTGAACGACAACATGCAAATTTAAATAAAATCGTAATAGGTCATGTGGATCTTTCTGCAAGTTCGGAATACGTTATTGATATGCTTAAATCAGGTATTAATGTTGAATTTGATACTATCGGAAAAAACAATTATTTAGCAGATTCTATTAGAGTTCAGATGTTAAAAGATATCGAAGATGCAGGATACACCGATCAAGTTGTGATGTCTATGGATATTACTAGAAAATCTCATCTTAAGGAAAACGGAGGAAACGGATATTCATACTTGTTAGATAATTTTATTCCTCAATTAAAAGAAGCGGGTGTATCAGAGAATTTTATTAATAAAATGATGAATAATAATCCACAAAGAATCTATGGTGATTTTAATGCCTAATTTTAAAACGTATCCTCTAGAAAGCATCTCAACAGAAGATGCATTAAAAAAACAGTTTAAGTTAGTTGATATCATGACTAGACATTTTTCGGGTAATGAATTGCTTAGTCGTGGAGATCTAGGAGTTGTTCTAGGTCTTAATCAACCCCAATATACTAAAAAAGTTGAAGAAGTTATTGCTGATTTCTTTGGAACACAATCAGCAATGCTAGTCCGTGGTTCCGGCACAGCCGCAATTCGTTTGGCGCTTCATTCGGTTCTTAAACCAAGTGAAACTTTATTAGTTCATAAAGCTCCTATTTATCCGACAACAGAAGTGTCAATAAATAGTATGGGAATTCATACTATCAAAGTGGATTACAATGATTTGGAAAATCAAACATTACCAAATAATATCTCCGCTATTCTAGTTCAATATACGAGACAGCAACCAGAAGATTCCTATTCAATGGAAAATGTTATCTCATTCTTCAAAGCAAATTATCCCAATGTTCCGATCATAACCGATGATAATTATGCAGTTATGAAAGTTCAAAAAATAGGTGTGGAATTAGGTGCAACATTGAGTTGCTTTTCAACATTTAAGTTATTGGGACCTGAAGGAATTGGCTGTATTGTTGGAAATAAAGATTGTATTGATGTCTTAAGAAAAGAAAACTATTCTGGTGGTTCACAAGTACAAGGTCATGAATCACTTGATGTTTTGCGCGGACTGACATATGCACCAATTGCATTAGCAAATCAAGCTAATGTTGTTAATGAGTTAGTACAAAGATTAAATAACAAAGAGATTCCTGAAGTTTCCAATGCCTACATTGCTAATGCACAATCAAAAGTTTTATTAGTTGAATTCACAACTCCAATTGCTCAGGAAGTTTTGAAGCATACGAATTCATTAGGTGCTGCTCCAAATCCAGTAGGAGCTGAATCTAAATATGAGATTGTTCCAATGTTTTATCGTGTTTCTGGAACATTTAAAGCGTATGATCCAAATCTTCTCAAAACAACAATTAGGATTAATCCATACAGATGTGGTGCAGATACAATTATTAGAATTCTTAAGGAAAGTATTAGCAAGGTGGTGAAATAATGTTTTTGAAAGAACTTGAAAAGCAAAATCCGGAATTAATTGACTTTGCATTTAAATTACATGAAACTCAACAAATTTTACCAGATACTTATGTTGTAGATTTGGATATGATTCATCAAAATACAGAAAAAATTGTTGAAGAAGCCAAAAAGTATGATGTGGAACTTCTCTATATGACCAAACAATTAGGACGAAATCCAATCGTTGCAAAAGAAATTGAATCAGCTGGAATTGAGAACGCAGTTGTTGTTGATTTTAGAGAAGCTGAAGTTTTTATGAAAAATGACTTAAAACTTGGTAATGTAGGCCATCTTGTCCAAACGCCAAAGTCATTATTGAAAAAAATCGTTAAATATGGAACAAAATATTTCACAATGTATTCGCTGGAGAATGCAATTGATTTAAATAAAGCAGCAAAAGAAGTAGGCGTTACACAAAAAACTATTTTAAAGATCCAAGATATCAAAGATGATATTTATCCAGGACAAGTGGGTGGGTTCACTCTTGAAGAATTAGATAGTCAATTAGAAGAATTGAAGCAACTTTCAAATATTAAAATCGTAGGATTGACTACATTCCCAGCAATTCTATTTGATGAAGAAACTGGTACATATCAACCAACAAGTAATATGAAAACAGCTAATAAGGCAAAAACAATTTTCAAAAAACATGATGTTGACTGTTCTGTAATGAGTCTTCCCTCTGCAACAGCAACCAAATCAATTAAATTGATTAAGGAGCTTGGAGGTAATGAGGGAGAACCGGGACATTCGCTGACAGGGACTACTCCAATGCATGCAGTTAAGGAATTACCAGAAAAACCTGCTTATTGCTATGTGAGTGAAATATCACATAGTTATGATAAAAACAGTTTCATATATGGAGGCGGTTATTACCGTAGAGGTCATTTAAAGCATGCCTTAATTAAAGATGGGGAAAAGAGGGATTACGCTGAAATATTGTCACTGGACAATTCCTGTATCGATTATTATTTAGAATTAAATAAAAAATACAAATCAGGTTTACCAGTAATCATGTGTTCTAGAACTCAGATGTTTGTTACTCGTAGCACTATTGCACTTGTTAAAGGTCTTCATTCAGGAAATCCCGAATTAATTGGACTTTATGATAGTCAAGGAAGAAAACTAGAGGAAGGGGTTAGATAATATGGGAAAATTTGGAGTAATCGTATTAGATAGTTTCGGAGTAGGGGCTATGGCTGATGTACCTAAGGTACGTCCTGATGATATAGGGTCTAATACAGCTTTAAATATTATTAAAGCGGTTCCACAAATAAAAATACCGAATTTACGTAAACTAGGATTAATGAATGCAATTGGTGAAGAAAGAGCGGATTTCAAATTTTCGACAACCGCAAATTGGGGAATATCTAATTTAATGCATCACGGTGCTGATTCGTACTTGGCTCATCAAGAAATCATGGGAACAAAGCCTAAAATCCCACTATTACAACCATTCAATGAAGTGATTGATATTGTTGAAGAACAAGTAAAAAAAGACGGTTTTGATGTGAAAAGATACGGTGATCCAGGTTATCAGTTGTTAGTTGTAAATAATTGTGCAACTATCGGCGATAATTTAGAGGCTGATCCTGGACAAGTATATAATGTTACTGCTGCATTAGATGAAATGCCATTTGATGAGATAACACGTTTGGGAGAATCAGTTAGAAGTGTTGTTAAGGTATCAAGAGTTATTGCCTTTGGTGGCAGAGAAGTGACACTTAAGAATATTCTTAATGCTCGTAAGATTGAACATGGAAAATATGTTGGAGTATCTGCGCCGGAATCTGGTGTCTATAATAAAGACTATCACGTAATTCATTTAGGCTATGGAATTAACCCTAAAGTTCAATTGCCTCAAATTCTTAAAAGAAATGGAATTGATGTAGCTTTAGTAGGGAAAACGGCAGACATTATTAATGTTGATACGGATAGAAAATTCCCCGGGGTTGATACTGATTATTTGTTTGATAATTTCATTGAACAATCGAAGGAGATGAAAGATGGATTATTGTTCATGAATATTCAAGAAACTGATTTGGCTGGACATGCTGAAGATCCTGTAAGTTACGCTGATGTATTGGAACGTGCGGATAAAAAGTTATCCAAAGTATTACCAATTTATACTGGTGATGATATTCTTATAGTAATGGCCGATCATGGGGATGATCCTACTATTGGATTTACTTTACACACTCGTGAACATACACCTTTATTAATCTATAAAGAGGGAACACATAATAAATATGTTGGTGAACGAGCTACATTATCGGATGTAGGGGCCACAGGAGCTGATTATTTTGATGTTGAAGCTCCAGAGAATGGAAAGAGTTTTCTACATAGAATTATTGATGGAACTAATATAGACGAATAATTAAAAATATGCTAGGAAGCATCTCAACTTCCTAGCATATTTTTTATCTATTAATATAAATTTCAAACGAATTATTATCCCCGCGATATTTAGCAATTGAGTATTCAGCTCTAACATTATCTTTTGTAGCACCAATAGTGTGGAAATAAAAAATTGGATCATTAATATCGATATTTAACAAATCAGCAGTAGTTTCATCAGCTTGTAATACTTCTAATTTACGTCGAACGTGTAAAATGGGACAATCATGTGAATCTAAAGTTTCGTATAAGGAAACTTTATTAAAATCAAATTGGTCTAATTTTGGGAAAACAGAGTATGGCACATAACTAGTAACCAAAACAACTGGCTGATTGTCGGCATAACGAAGTCTAACTAATTTAAAAACATATTCATTCTTAGTTATCTTTAAATTCTCACAAACTTCTTCACTAGGAGTCTCTTTTTGTAAAAGTAATACATGAGTTTTGGGGACGAGGCCTTTATTTTTGACTTCATCATTAAAGCTTTCAATTGTATGTGTGAATTCTTGAGAAATTTTGTTTTGTTTGACGATTGTTCCACGACGTTTCCTTTTCTCTAAAAGACCTTTGTCGACTAAAACTTTAATTGCTTGACGAACAGTGGGACGACTTACATTATAAATAGCCATTAATTCCATTTCCTTTGGAATCAACGTACCTGGCTCATATGTACCGTTTTTTATTTTATTTAGTAAGTCATCTTCAATTATTTTGTATTTTGGTAAATTTCCACTGTCCATATTTATCTCCTATGCATAATTATTTCATGTTTTTCTTATAATCTCTATTAATCTTGATGACGTCAACATTATCATCAGTCATACGATTCTTGATAGCGTTAATGATTTTAACACCACTACTTGTACCAATTCTATCAGCACCTGCAGCAATCATAGCCAAAAAGTCATCTGAATTTCTAATTCCACCGGCGGCCTTAACGGAAACGTCATCACCGACAACTGACTTCATCAATTTGACGTCTTCAACAGTTGCGCCACTAGGACCAAAGCCAGTTGAAGTCTTGATAAAGTCTGGTTTAACTTCCTTGGCAATCTCAGCTAATTTCTTGATTTCATCTTTTGTTAAGTAAGTATTTTCAAAAATAACTTTGATTAAAACAGAATTACTGTGGCAAAGATCAACGATTTGTTGCATTTCATCCTTAACATAATCAAAGTTTCCGTTCTTAACTTCGGTTAAATTAACGACATAATCAATTTCATTAGCACCATTTTTCAAAGCATCTTTGATATCAAAAAGTTTTGATTCGACAGTTGTTTGGCCCAAAGGAAAGCTGATGGCAGCACCTGTATCAATGTCGGTACCTTTTAATTGTTCAGAACATATTTTTGATTGTACTTGATTAATGGCGACCATTTTAAAATTGTATTCTTTAGCTTCATTACATAATTTTACCATGTCTTTGTCAGAAGCGTATGCGTGCAAGTTAGTATGATCAATCATTCTTTCCAGTTCTTTTAAAGTATATTCAAGCATAAGTTTTGCCTCCATATTATTTAATAAGTAATTACATATTGAATGATATCCTTACATAATAAAAAAGTCAATTGAATATTAAAAAAAGACAAAAAGTACGTATATTTAGGATTTTTATAGATAAAGCATTGACATTGTGTAAACGATTTCATATTATATGTATGTAATCTATAAGAGATTTAATCACAATATGTAATTACTTAATAGAAGGAGCTGATCAAATGAAAATACTATTATTATCGCATGGCAATTCAGCTAGCGGTATTTTAGATGGTTATTCGATGATAGCGGGAAATAATTCAAATATTGATTATATTCAATTGGATGAGAGTGGAATTTCTAAATTCTCTAATAAAGTTACAGATTATTTAGATAAAAATAATCAAGTGTTAGTAATTTGTGATATAGCAGGCGGAACTCCTTATAATGTTTCGTTCGATTACTTCTTAAGCCATTCAGATAAGATTCGCGTTATTAGTGGTTTAAATTTACCAATGTTGCTTGAATTGGGAACTTCAAATGTTGATATTTTGGATGAGGCAGTATCATTAGCTAAAAAAGCTGGTCAAACAGGAATTCAAATAGCTGAAGATGAAGAACCAGATAATGATATAGATTTTTAAATTGAGGAGGAATTTATTATGGCAATATCAATTGTACGTGTAGATGACAGAGTGATTCATGGCCAAACAATGACTTTATGGACAAAGGCTAGACCTGTTGATGGTATTTTAGTTGTTGGTGATAATATCGCACATAATACTTTAAGAAGAAAAGTGTTAAAGGCAGCAGCCAATGAACTAAAAGTTGGTATTTATACAGTAGAGGATGCACCGGATAAAATTCAAAAGGGAATCGATTCAAAAAAGAATTTCTTCTTGATCAGTGATTCTCCACAAACATTTTCTCAATTAGTAGATAACGGTGTAGATTTCGGTAAAACATTGAATGTTGGACCAATGAATACAAGACCAGGAACAAAAGTTTTAGGTCGGACAGTAGCTATTGATCAAAAGGATTATGAAGCCTTTGACAATATTGCCAATCATGGAATCGATGTTCAATTCCAATTGTTGCCAGATGATGAAATCAAACATTGGTCAACAATGAAAGCTAAATATGATTCTATGGATTAGTAAATTTTGATTAATGGAGGATAAAAATTATGGACACTTCTCTATTTTTTCCAGCCTTATTAACTGGAATATTTTGTTATTTAGGTGCTATTGAGACTCCATGGCTTTTTGGTATGTCTGGAGGTTTCTATATTGTCGGAAGACCACTTGTTGCAGGACTTCTTGTCGGTTTAGCTTTTGGCGATATCAAGAGTGGAATTCTTTGTGGGTTGGCCGTTCAAGCCGTATTTATTGCCAACCTTTCAACTGGTGGTGCAACCAATAGTGAAATTACTTATGCTGCTTATGGTGGTATTGGTTTGGCTATGGCAACTACAAAGAACCCTGCCATTGCGGTAACTCTAGCAATTTTAATTGGACAAACTTTTGGTTTGATTTTCTATAATGGCCGTATGGCATTGTACTCATTTTGGAATGCAAGAGCCGAAAAAGCTGCTGATCAGGCAGACACAAGAGGCATTACTTTAAATCACTTGGTTTATCCACAAATAACAACGTTTATTTTAAGAGCTGTTCCAGTATTCTTAGCCATTTTTTACGGTAAAGGATTAGTAAATTGGTTAATTAATAGTATTCCAGAAATTATTACACATATTATTCAAGTTCTTGGTGGAGTTTTGCCAGCTCTAGGTATTGCATTACTTATGGGTATTGTAATTAAGAATAAGACCCATTTAATCTTCTTTATGGCTGGATTCGTGCTACTTTCATTCGCTAAATTAAGTATGATTGCTATCGTATTTATCGCAGCATTAGTTGCATATATGTATTACTTTGCTTCATCAAATAAAGGAACAGGTAACGGTGAATCAGAAACTAAGGAAGCAACAGAATCAGCTGTTAATACAGATGACGAGTATGAAGACGACGATTTGTTCTAAGGAGGGATCAAGATGAGTAAAAGTGATTCAAAATCTGTGGGTCAAGATAAGCTATTAAGTAAACATGATTTAAATCAAATATGGTACAGATGGGGATTTACTCACTTAAGTTCAATGAGTTACGAAAAAATCCAAGGTCACTCATGGGCTTATTCTTACATACCATTTGCAAATAAGTTTTATAAAAATGATATCGAAAAAAAGAGACGTTTGTTACAACGTCACTCGATGTTTTATAATACAGAACCACAAACAGGTCAATTGATTAATGGTATTGTTGCTTCACTTGAGGAACAAATTGCCATGGGCAAAGATGTTTCTGAAGAAATGCCAGTTAATATTAAGACTACTCTAATGGGTCCTTTAGCCGGAATCGGTGATTCAATTATTCAAGGTATTATCGTTCCAATTTTACTATCTATTGGTATGAGTTTAGCTAAAGGTGGTAGTCCACTAGGACCAATTTTCTATATTGTAGCTTATGGAATTATTGGACCAACAATTTCTTATATAGCCTTTCACAGTGGCTACAAGTTGGGTGTTAATGCTATTGATATTATTGTTGGAGAGAACTCAAAGAGAATTACTGATGCTTTCAACATTCTAGGTGTAATGGTTGTTGGAGCATTAGCTGCTAATACAATTGTTTTAAAAACTATTGCTAAAATTCCAATGGGTGGAAAAACAGAATCTTTGGAAAATGTTTTAAACGGTATCTTCCCAGGATTACTACCATTGGCAATGGTCTTGCTAGGCTGGTGGTTAGTTTCATCTAAACAAATGACAGCAACAAAAGTTATTCTTATTATGACTGTAATTGTAACAATCGGTTGCCTAATCGGATTGTTCTAATATTTATCAAAAACCATGGACAAATTATCCATGGTTTTTCTTTTGGAAAAATTTAAATCTTGTCATCCGCTTACATAAATGATAACTTCTATTAGAATAATAAATACTATAATAAACGTATAAATAAACTTAAGCATCTGGGGGAAATACATTAATGGTCGTTGAAATTTTATACCAAAAAGTGGCTGATGATATCAAGAAGAACATCTTGTCAGGCACATATGAAGTCGGCAGTCTAATTCCAACTGAGAATGAATTAGAAGAAAAATACGATGTCAGTAAGATCACGATTCGGAAGGCAGTCGAAAAGTTGGTTGCTGAAGGTTATTTGAAGAAAAAGAGTGGTATCGGAACGCGCGTCATCAGTAATAATCTTTTCAATAAGTTATCTAAAGCTAAGTCATATTCTTCAATTGTCAACGAATCAGGTAATTTAACGAAGCAAATTTTGAAAGCTGATATTTTGGCTACTAAAGACACACCAGTAAAGGCAGAGTCAACTAACAAAAATATCGTTTATATCAAACGGTTATACTTGTTAGATAATAAACCTTTTATTATCGTTAATCATTATTTACCAAATATTGACGTTGCAGATGAATTACAAAGCCTGAAAAATCAATCATTGTACAAGTTTTTGCGTGATAATGGGCAAGAGATCAATAGTTTTAATGATGAATTTAGTGCCATAAATATCGATGAGACAGATAAAAAGATTCTTCAAAAGCAAGATAATCTAGCTTTAAAGCGTATTAGACGTGGCTTTGATAATAAAGGAAATTTAATTGAGTATACAGAATCTATTTATGACAGTAATAAAATGCCATACAAAATAGAATATGAGATTTAAATAATCTTTATTTAAGCGTTTACATTATAACATTATAATGTTATTATATTTGCGAAAAAGGAGGAGGTACTAAATGGATAACTTTATTAATTTTTTGAATGTTAAGGTCGTGCCTGTTGCGAACAAGTTAGGAGCACAACGACACATGATGGCAATCAGAAAGGGCATCATTTCAACGCTACCACTAACGATTGTTGGTTCGTTCTTCACGATTATCAATAACATGCCGATCGAAGCAGTCGCTAAAATGTTGGAACCATACAAAGATATTCTGGATATTCCATTCCGTTATACAGTGGGAATCTTAGCACTTTACGCAGCCTTTGGAATTGCTTCATCATTGGCCGAATATTACAAATTGGACAAATTAACCAATGGAACCTTAGCTGTGTTAGCCTTTTTAATTTCCGCTGCAGCACCAATTCAAGTAACTGACAATGTCAAAGGTGTGATCGATGCGGGTCGGTATATCAATATTGCCAATCTTTCGGCCTCATCTCTGTTTGCTTCAATTGTGACTGGACTTTTGACTGTTGAAATTTATCGTTTCTTCAAGGAAAAAAATATCACTATCAAAATGCCAGCCGGTGTTCCACCAGAAGTTTCAAATTCTTTCGTAGCTTTATTCCCAGCCGCATTCATCTTGCTATTTTTCTGGTTTGTTAGATACGTTTTGAACTTCAATATTTCTACATTCTTAACAACGATCTTGATGCCATTGAAAGGTGTCTTAGTTGGTAACAGTCTCTTTGGTGGTTTACTAACGATCTTCTTAATTACTGGTTTTTGGACTTTAGGAATTCACGGGGCAGCTATCTTAGCTCCAATTACTCGACCATTTTGGGAAATGTCAATTGCACAAAACATGGGTGAATTCACTAACGGTACTAGTGCACATCAACTTTCAACAATTTTTACCGAACAATTCTTACAATGGTTCCTTTGGATCGGTGGTGCTGGTGGTACCTTGGCACTAGTTGTTCTATTCATGTTTTCTAAGTCAGCTTATCTAAAAGATTTAGGAAAATTGTCATTCTTACCAGGACTATTCAATATCAACGAACCAATTATCTTCGGTGCCCCAATTGTTATGAATCCTATCTTGGGTATTCCATTCATCTTAGGACCTTTGGTAACCGGGACGTTGTCGTATGTTTTGATGATAACCGGAGTTGTGCCGATGATGATGGCCCGTTTACCATTTACTGTTCCTAGTCCATTGGGTGCTTTTGTCAGTACCGATTGGAGCATTCCAGCTTTGATTTTGGTATTCGTCAACTTTCTAATCGATTTAGCAATTTACTATCCATTCTTTAAAGTCTTCGAAAAACAACAATTGGAAAAAGAATAGGGTGATGAGATGATCGTGTTTCTACTATTATTTATCTACTTTATTACTTGCGAGATTTTGGTTCAAAAAGGAATCGTACCTAAATTTCTCAAAGAATTAAAAGCGGGCAAACTAATTTTAACTTCATCGCTAATAATCTTTTTGACAGCGGTCGTGAGTTTCTTTTTTAAACCGGCAGTAATTCTCGTAATTTTAAGTACCATCTATTTATCAATCAATATTTCGGAGTATTACTTGAGAGAGTTTAAAAAAATGGAAAGAGGTAAGAAGATATGACTAAACGGTCTTTAGGTATCTCGCTTTATCCAGATCACAGTAATTTGGATGATGACAAACGTTATTTAGTTCAAGCTAATCGTTATGGTTTTACAAGAATCTTTATGAGTATGTTGGAAGTTTCTGAGGGCAAAGAAAAAGTTGCCAAGAAATTCAGTGATTTGATTAGTTTCGCAAAAGACCTGGGCTTTTCAACCACTTTAGATATTGCACCTAATATTTTTGATCAATTAGGAATTTCCTATGATGATTTAGATTTCTTCGCTGAATTAGGAGCTGATGCAATTAGGCTGGATCAAGGATTTGACGGTCAAAAGGAAGCATTGTTGTCTTACAATCCGCAAAATTTAAATATCGAATTGAATATGAGTAATGACGTTGCCTATTTGGACAATATTCTCAGTTATTCAGCAAACCAACCGTTCATTTATGGCTGTCACAATTTTTATCCGCAACGAGGAACTGGATTACCATTAGATTTCTTTATTAGTGCTTCAAAACGTTTCAAAAAATATGGTATTGAAACAGCTGCCTTTATCACTTCACAAGTTGGTAAAATTGGTCCTTGGGATATCAACGACGGCTTACCAACCTTGGAAATGCACCGTGATTTGCCAATTGAAGTTCAAGCTAAGCACTTGTTTGCAACTAATTTGATTGATTGCGTCATTATCGGTAACGCCTATGCTTCTGAAGATGAATTGAAAAAACTCAGTGAGATCAATCGTTATCAATTAGTCTTTAACGTTGAATTAGCCGATGATATCAATCAAGTTGAACGTGAGATTTTACTGGACAATCAACACGTCAGACGTGGTGACATCACTGACTTAGTAATTCGTTCGACTGAAGTTCGTAAGAAATATAAGAATAACGATAATCCTGTCAGCCAATCCTCCCATGATTTCAAACGTGGCGATATCGTTATTGGCAATGATAACTTCGGTAAATACAAGAATGAATTACAAGTCGTCTTACAAGATCATACCGATGAACGTAAAAATAAAGTTGCCCAAATTTCTCAAACTGAATTATTCCTATTAGATTACGTTGGACCTTGGAATAAATTCAAGTTCAGGAGGTAATCGTGACTAGTCTTTACATCAAAAATGGCAAGGATGTCAGTGGTTTTCCCTTAGAGATTTTGATTGAGGATAGAAAGATTGCTCAAATTGGCCCCAAACTAAGCGTTATAACGGCCGATTATGAAATTGATTTGCATAATGCTTCTTATGTTAGTGCTGGTTGGATCGATGATCACGTGCACTGTTATGAAAAATTGTCACTCTATTACGATGATCCTGACAAAGTTGGCTATTTAACTGGAGTTACGACAGTGATTGATGCCGGATCAACTGGTGCCGACAATATTGAGGATTTTTATCAAATAACGCGTCAGAAAAAGACTAATGTTTTTGCGATGATCAATATTTCCAGAACTGGTATCCTAGCTCAAAACGAATTGGCCGATATGACCAAGATTGAATATGCGCCACTACAAAAAATGATTGATCAGTTTCCAGAGTTTATCGTTGGAATCAAAGCACGCATCAGTAAATCAGTCGTCGTCGACAATGGAATTAAACCACTGATTAAAGCCAAATTGTTTCAAAAATTGTTAACACAGGATTTGCCCCTGATGGTTCATGTAGGGACTAATCCACCAATGTTGTCAGAAATTATGGATGTTCTAGAAAAAGGCGACATCATCACGCACTGTTTCAATGGCAAAGACAATGGTATTTTAAATTCAAATGGACAAGTAGAAGAATTTGTTAAAGCCGGTCTGGCCAAAGGAATCATTTTCGATATCGGTCATGGTTCAGAAAGTTTTAACATCAAAACGGCTCAGCAAGCGACCGCGGAAAACATCTTTGCTCAAAGTCTCAGTACCGATATTTATCATCACAATCGAGAACATGGTCCTGTATATAACATGGCAACCTGTATTGAGAAAATGTTGTATCTCGGTTTTGAATTGAAACAAATTATTCCAATGATCACAACTGTTCCGGCTCACAATTTCAATTTGGATAAAGGTGAATTATCAGTTGGTAAAGATGCAGATTTAACAATTTTTGATGTCAAAAATCAAACGAAAACTTTAACTGATTCAGATGGCAATAAATTTCAAACTAACACTGTTGTAGAGCCAATTTACAGTATCATCGGTGGTCAAAGTTATGCGATAGGAGAAAACGATGGATCTATATGATAAATACAAATTAAAACGAGTCATCAATGCGGACGGAAAAATGACGATTTTGGGTGTTTCAAAAGTTTCCGATGAAGTAGCAGATGCTCAAAAATTGGGAGCTCAGAACTTTTTTGAAATGTCAGATCTTTTAGTTAAAACGGGTGAGTATTTAGCACACTTGGTTGGCAGTGAGGATGCTTTAGTAGTCAACTCTGCTTCAGCTGGAATTGCCGAATCTCTAGCTGGAATTATTGGGCAAGGCAGCCAATATCACGTTTACCATCCCTATACCGACCGTATTACGAAACGAGATGTGATTTTGCCAATGGGTCATGACGTTGATTACGGTGCACCGGTAGATGTGATGATTTCCGTTGCTGGTGGAAGAATGGTTCCAGCTGGTTATAGCAATATGTGTAAACCAGAACATTTGGAAATGCAGATCACTGACCAAACGGCGGCTATTTTATACATCAAGAGTCATCACACAGTCCAAAAGAGCATGTTGACGATACCAGAAGCGATAGAAGTTGCTCATCGTCATAATTTACCATTAGTTTTAGATGCCGCTGCGGAAGAAGACTTGTTGAAGTACATCAAAATGGGTGCTGACATCGTAATATACAGTGGTGCTAAGGCAATTGAAGGACCTGCCTCTGGGGTGATTTTTGGTAAAAGTGAATATATCAAGTGGGCTCGGATGCAAGGATTCGGTATTGGTCGGGCCATGAAGATTGGTAAGGAAAATATCATTGGTTTGACAGCCGCGATTGCCAAGTATTTAAAAGATGGTTCAGAATCGGGAGCCTCAATGGTTGAAAGACTCGAACCATTCGTCGACAATTTGTCGCAGATATCTAATATGGATGTCAAAATAGTTCAAGATGGTGCTGGTCGTGAAATTTATCGTGCCGAAGTAAGACCAACTGGAACTTTGTCAGCTAAAGAAATCTGTGATCAATTGAGAAATGGTGAAATAGCCATCTATGCCCGTGAATATCGCGTCAATGAAGGCATTATTGAATTTGATATTCGAGCTGTTAATGAAGTAGAAATGTACCAAATTGTTTCAAGATTAAAAGAAATCGTTGGAGGAAATTAAGATGAGTTTGCGACCAAATTATTTAGAAAATGGAATTTGTTTGAATGTTTTGGCTAATTCCGTTAAAAATGCTAAGGACTGTTATGAAGCCGCTGAAGGTCACGTGGTATTAGGAGTTTTGACTAAAAACTATCCAACAGATGAAGCTGCCATTGCCGACATGAAAGAATATCAAAAGGAAGTCGATAATGCCGTTTCAGTCGGTTTGGGAGCGGGTGATCCTAACCAAAGTAGTATGGTAGTCAGAGTTTCAAAGGCTATCCAACCACAACACGTCAATCAAGTATTCACCGGTGTTGGTGCTAGTCGTCAAGCTCTGGGACAAAATGAAACTATTATCAATGGTTTAGTTTCTCCAACTGGCAAAGTCGGTTTCGTTAATTTGGCAACTGGTCCTTTAAGCAGTCAAACAGCCCCAACAGAAGTTTCGATTGAAACAGCTATTGCACTGCTCAAGGATATGGGTGGCTCTTCTATTAAGTTTTTCCCAATGAAAGGTTTAGCTCACAAAGAAGAGTATGAGGCCGTTGCTAAAGCTTGTGCTGAAAATGACTTTGACCTCGAACCAACTGGTGGTATTGACTTAGATAATTTTGAAGAAATCGTTCAAATTGCTGTAGATACCGGTGTAAAAAGAATTATTCCTCACGTTTACAGCTCAATCATCGATGAAAATGGTGATACTAGACCAGAAGACGTTGCTAAGTTGTATCAAATAATCAAAAGATTTTAGAGGTTTTTCAGATGAATATTTTAGCCTTTGGCGAAGTTATGTTGCGTTATACCGTCAATGATCACAAAATGCTCGAACAAACTGACGAAATGACGGTCACAACTGTGGGGACGGGTGTTAATTTGTTGAGTAGTTTGGCCCATTTTGGCTATGAGACATCAATTCTAACTGTATTACCAGATAATCCTATTGGGAAAAAGGCAGCAGCTGATTTACGAAAACTCGGTATTTCTGATCGAAAGATTATTTATCAAGAACACAATATCGGTAGTTTCTTCGTTGAATTGGGGTTTGGACCACGACCTCAACGAGTAACGTATCAGGACCGTTTGTCGAGTGCTTTTAGTAAGAGTAAAGTTGAGGATTACGATTTTGAAAAAGCTTTGACAGGTGTGGATATTGTTCATATTTGCGGCATCGCTTTGAGTTTAACTGACCAAACGCGAAAAGCCGCCAAAAAATTAGCTCAAGTAGCTCAAGCAAGAAATAAAATCGTCTGTTTTGATTTCAATTATCGGATCAGTTTAAATTCGGATATTGACCACGAAACCATGAAAAAACGATACCAAGAAATTTTGCCATACGTTGATATCGTCTTTGGTAGTAAGAGAGATTTGACTGATTTGTTGGATTACCAAATTGACGATGAAACGGAGTTGTACAAAAAGTTCTGTGTCGAATATCAAATCAATTTTTTTGCTGGAAGTCGTCGCAGCATTGTTGATGGCGAGAAATATTTTGAGGGCTTCTTGTTCCATCATGACAAAATTTATCGTTCCAGTAAGCATAAATTAAATATCATCGATCGAATCGGTAGCGGGGATGCCTTTGCTAGTGGAATAATCTGTGGACTGCTAGAAAAATGGACTTTTGAAGATATTCTGGAATTTGCTGTTGCTAATTCGGTGTTAGCTCAGGCGTCGATGAATGATACACCGATTTTTACTAAAGAAGATGTTTTTGGTTATATTGATAGTGATGGATCAAATGATTTAATTAGGTAAAAAAATTACTATTTAATGGGGGCCGAGTATGAAGAGAGAAGTTACTATTGATTCTATTTTGAAAGAAGAATTAAAAGATCCAGAATTTAGACGCGAATTTGAAATCGAAAATAATAAGTTGGCGAATTTTATAATCAAGTTAGCCACCTTAAGAAAAAATAAATAAAAAAAAC
>OMJG01000883.1_pt1 | contig 19798 bp, 19 predicted proteins | sample 1646431 | NCBI WGS metagenome assembly OMJG01 (sample SAMN03771674, study PRJEB25209) | food metagenome | isolation source: Cotija cheese | place: Mexico:Jalisco,Michoacan | collected 2011-12-12
TTTGATCTAATTTAACTAAAATCAAATCGAATGTCAAAGTATCCAAACACGTTCTAATTAATGGCTTGTAAATTATCATAATAATTAGCAAAAACACCGTAAGTGTATGGCGTCAACCACAATTGACCAATTCCAGCTGTCAAAACACTGAGTAACGCCCAGCCAAGAAAGCTTAATTGTAATACGAACAGTTGCCACTTATGGCCCTTCATCAACTGCCGACTTCGTGTAACAGCATCGCGATAACGTGGCCGTGGCTGACCTGCCGAGGTAGTCGCTAACATATCCTTATACACATAAAATGTCTGTGTGTAAGCATAGGCTTTAATAATGCCAGGAACAATCAATAGTAAACTCCACAAGAACACTAGAATTGCTTTATAAATAATCAAACCAACTAGTGCCCAGCCATAGCGTTTCGTGAAGCCAATCGTCGAGTCACTGACCGGATGTATTTCCCGTTCAGGTTGCCGGACCCAATCCAACATGGCATAACTCGTCCCAATCCGAAAAAGCTGAATCACTAGTGCAACGACTAATTGCACGAGAAGAAATCCCACCACGACTGCCAAAATTAACGAAAGATCCGCACCAGTAAATGTCCCAAGCTGCTTGAACGTTTCACCATTGCTCGACGGGTCTCCTGATCGCATTCGACTAGAATAGTCGGACATCACGCCAAAAATCGTCAGTAAACTAATAATAATACATAACAAAATAGCATCTTTCCAGCGTCCCTTGAATAGCTGCTTGACCTCAGTTTTTAGCTCTGCTCTTGTTTTTTGAATCATTGCTCCACCCTTCCACTGCTTTGAATAATCAAGTCTATTTTCCGTGATTTTATCGCGTTAGTCAACGGCTACCCACTAAAAAAGTGCCGACAAATCGCCGACACTACTATTAAAATACTATAATTGCTTGTGCATCACGACAACCGGCGCACCATCTTCATGATATGGTCCAGCTGTAACATGATAGCCACAGCGCTCATAAAACATCTGCGCCGTCAATTCACCATGAATTTCACCCTGAGTAAAACCATGCTGAGCAGCCCAAAGCTCCGCTGCTGTTAATAATTGCTGCCCCCATCCCTGCCCACGATAGGCTTGTCGAGTGCAGACCCGTCCAAAGCGCATGACGGCCGCTACTTGCGGTTCCAAGCGCAATGTGGCTAACCGGTAAGTCCGGCCGCAAGTATAGAACAGCATAGTCCCGCTGATCCGTATCCTTGCTGTCAAACTCAACGTCAGCAGCGATGCCACGTTCCTCGACAAACACAGCTTGACGCAACGCGTAGGCAGCTGCCCGGTTGGCTGGTGTTGCTGAAAAGATAATCTGCATCATATTAGTATGCCTTGTCAATATCTTTCAACCAAGCTAAGGCCAACGATTTATCACCCAAGTGGGCCCCAATTACCGGACCAAAATAAGTGATGTCAATTGGCACGTCTGGATAAACTTGTTGCAGTTTCTGCTTCCAATCCTCGGCAGCTGCTAAATTATTTCCCTGAACGATAATCGCCCGTAGTGGATAGTCGACTTTGGCTTGCGCTTGAGCAAATAATTGCTCGACTCGTGCTAAGGCCTTTTTGGTCGAGCGAACCTTTTCAAACGCAACAATTTCGTGACTCTGATCATCAAAGGTCAGCAATGGCTTGATGCGTAAGACACTCCCAATAAACGCGGAAGCATTTGATAACCGACCGCCACGAACGAGGTTTTGTAAATCATCCACAATAAAGTATTCGCCCATTGACGCCCGTAAATCATCGAGGCGTGCGAGGATCTCTTCAACACTATGACCTGCTTTAGCCATCCGCGATGCTTCGATTGCTAAATACCCCATCAACCGAACCGTAATCTGAGAGTCATACGGGTAGAGCTTAATATTGTCGACCATTGCGCGCATATTCATCAAACTGTTATAGAAACCAGAAATCGTGCTGGCAAGGTGAATACTAATAACCGCATCATAGCCTTGATCACCCAACCGATTATAAAACGCCACCATTTCCCCCACGGGTGGTTGGGACGTACTTGGAAACGACTTAAATGATTTCATACTTGCGTAGAAGTCGGCCGTCTTAATGTCGACACCTTCTTGATATACTTTCCCATCTATAATAACCGGAATTGGCACGACATGAATATCATTGTCTGCAACCTCTTGCGGTGTCAAATAGCTCGTGCTGTCAGTAACAACAGCAATCTTCATGACTTACACCTACTTCTCATTTAAAATAATAACAAACATCATAGCATAAAACCGAGTCAGACTCTACCTTCGACCGTTCGGAAAATTATGATTCAAGAATTCGACTAACTGACTTATTTAGCCGGTTCAACAAGATTCGCAACAAGTTTTGTTCATCTTGTGGCCATTTATCAAAAACCTCAGCTTCGAACTGTTGATAATTAGTGTTAATCGTCGTCAATGCGTCCGTCCCTGCCGGGGTAATCGTGTAAACCAATTGTCGGCGGTCACGGCCAATGGCTTCCTTGCTTAAGCGTTCTTTTTTGACGAGACTAGCAAGTTGTCGGCTTAAAGTTGATGTGTCCAGTTGCATCGCCGCCGCTAATTTTTCTTGCGTGTTGGCACCCGCTTGCAATTGAATTAGCAATTGCCATTCCGCAACGGTGATTCCTTGCGCTTTCGTAATTTGTTTTAAAATGGCCGTTTGTAATTTAGCCGTTTCCGCTAGTGCAGTTAAACTTGATTTCATGACAGTTCATTCCTCTCAACAATAATTCACATTTGTATTATACAATATTAGCCGTTCAATTACGACTACTTTTTGCTTAGAATACCGTTAAAATAGTTTTTGCATATAACATCATTATAAATATAACGATTTTCTGCTAACTCGTATACTAGTATTGGTCAGCAATTCGCCAGCTTTATCTATAAAACCGAGGTGTTAACTTGTGTTTAACAACTTAAAGACGGTATACTAGTACCCGGTTAACTTGTGTTTTCACAAGTGATAACGAATATCTTAGAAAGCGAGTGATCACATGTCCTTTGATGGTCTATTTACTCATGCCATGGTCACCGAATTACGCCAAGCCCTTGTTGGCGGTCGTATTTCCAAAATTAATCAGCCATACCAAAACGAATTGATTCTGACTGTCCGGGCCAACCGGAAGAATCAACCCGTTCTGTTATCTGCTGACCCAACGTATCCACGTATTCAAACGACTCAGATTCCAACTATTAACCCGGCCGTGCCGACGAACTTTGCGATGATGATGCGTAAATACTTACAAGGTGCCATTGTTACTGATGTGACCCAAATGGCTAACGATCGGGTCGTTCACCTCACCGTGACGACTCGTAACGAACTCGGTGATGCCGAAACACTCACCCTGATTATTGAAATTATGGCGCGTCACAGTAATGTGATTTTAGTTGACAATCAAACTAGCAAAATCATTGACGCCATCAAACATGTCGGGGCTGATCAAAATCGCTATCGACTCCTGCTACCGGGTGCGACCTATATTGAACCCCCCAAGCAAGACAAACAAGATCCATTTACGCCGAACACTGATTATCAGACATTAGTGCAAGACTACCCAAATGAAGACGTCTTAGCAAAACAGCTACAACAACATTATCAAGGTCTGGGCCGTGATAGTGCCCAACAATTAGCTGCTGATTTGCATCAACCTGGCGATCTCAATCAACATTACCAAGACTTTTTAGCTCAGTTTGATCATCCACAAGCGACGTTAATTACGTTACCGAATCATAAGACGATGTTTGCTGCTGGTCCGTTTAGCCATTTCGGTAAACCAACGCGCCAATTTGAGTCGCTGAGCGAGTTACTCGATTTTTATTATGCCGATGCTGCACAACGTGAACGAGTGCAACAACAAGCTGGCAATCTGATTCGAGTTGTTAAAAATAACTTGAAGAAAAATCGTAACAAACTAAAGAAATTGGAACAAACCTTGGCTAACACTAAACAGGCTGATGAACTTCGATTAAAGGGTGAAATCTTAACGACCTATCTACATGAAGTCAAACGCGGAATGACTGAAATCACCTTACCGGACTACTATCACGATAATACACCGTTAAAAATCCAGCTCTCTAATCAGCTCTCGCCTTCCCGAAACGCGCAGAAATACTTTTCACGTTACCAAAAGCAAAAAAACGCGGTCGGTTTCGTTGGTGAACAAATCAAACTGACACAAACTGAAATTGATTACCTGGACAATATCCAGACACAAATTGAACTGGCCAGTCCGGCCGACATCGCTGAAATTCGCGAGGAATTGACGCAACAAGGCTATTTGAAACAACATCGAACTAAGAAAAAGCAGCGTAGTTCCCGGAAACCTAGTCAACCACAGGAATTCATCGCTAGTGATGGCACCGCCATTTCAGTTGGGAAAAATAACCGGCAAAATGATCAGCTAACCCTGAAAACGGCTCGTAAGAGTGATTACTGGCTACACACGCAAAAAATCCCCGGATCACACGTGATTGTCCATTCTGATGATCCCAGTGAGCAGACTCTTACGGAAGCGGCTAATCTAGCTGCCTATTTCTCCAAGGCACGCGCTTCAGCAACCGTTCCAGTCGACTACGTTCAGGTTCGGCGCATTCGGAAACCCAACGGTGCCAAACCCGGCTTTGTAATCTATGAGGGGCAAAAAACGCTATACGTTTCACCGAATGCTGACCTTGTTGAACAACTAACACCACACGCATAACATTATTAAATAAATCGAAACTGTTAAAGCGCGCGTGCTCAGAAATTTTCTGGGCATGCGCGCTTTAATTTTGATCTACCGATCCTTATTCAAATAATAACAGCCTAAACTTCTCGCCGTTGAAAGAATACTAGTCCCACTGCTAAAAACAAAATAATGTAGCCCAGATTACCCCAAAACAACTGGACGTCGGACAGCTTAGTTACTTTGCTAATCGTTGGTAGACCTAATTGCGCCGAATAATTAAACATATTAATCGGATTCCATTTGAGCCAAGCGTACTTGCGGATAAGTGCCACCATCGGGATATTAACCATTGCCAGCACAAAATAGCCGACAATCCCGACCGCCACGGCTGCCCAGAACTTTTGAACAACGTTGCGACTAATAGTACGATACTAAGCAGTAACCAAGTATTAAGAAAGTCACCACCAACACCCGCGAGCCAGCCGTGCCAAAACTTTGCATGGGTAAAAATTGTAAACTTGTCATTCACCAAGCTAACCTTAAGTAGGATGGCTAATAGACTACTTCCTACATATAACAATAGACTGTACGTTAACAGTACCAGCCACTTGCTTACTAATACTAAACGACGCGAATAGCGTTGTGTTAACACTTGCTTGATTGTGCCAAATTGAAACTCCATCGTCATCATCGTGGCCGTGGCGGCGACCATGAAGAAAACGATGAACTGTTGTGCCTCAAAATTAGCACTAAACAACGCCTTAGCTGGAAAAATAGTCGCTTTGACCCGCGCTAAACTAGCAAAAATCAGTGCCGTTCCAATTAAGATCAGTCCACACCATAAAGTTGACTTTTTCTTAAATAGTTTAATGAGTTCTTGCCGATATAACCTTGTCATTAGTAACCCCCCCCCCTAAGCACTAGTCACTGCCAGCAGTTTTAAAATCGTACTTTCCAAATCGGCGTCTGCATGTTGCACATCCGTGACCGCAATACCGTGACTGGTCAATACGCTCAGCACATCTGCAACTTGATCAGCAGGTGCTAAATGAACCTTAACGATTGGCCCGGCAACTACTTGGTAGCCGGCAGTGGTTAAGATCGTTTTAGCCTGACCATCATGATCAGTCGTGATAACGAGAAAATGATCAGTGGTAGCCAATAATGCCGTCATCGTCGTTTTCTTAATAATGCGGCCATGATCAATAACCACTAAATCATCAGCTAATTTCTGTAATTCACTAAGAATATGGCTTGAAATCAAAAATGTTACGCCCGCTTGCTTTTCCTTCAGAATAAAATCGCGTAGTTCTTTAGTACCTTGTGGGTCCAAGCCATTCATTGGTTCATCCAAAATCACCAATTGTGGCTTATTCAAAAAGGCCAGGGCAACGCCGAGCTTTTGTTTCATCCCCAGTGAATAGTGACGCGCTTTTTGATGGATGTATGAAGACATATTAAGTGCGGACACCACGGTACTTATCCGTGCTTGAGCATCTAAACCATCCGCAAACAAACGGAGATTGTCCCAACCACTCATGTACGGATAACTACTAGGATATTCGATCAACGCTCCAACCACCGTCAAAATCGGATGATGATCAAATTGCATCGTTGTACCCGTAATCCGAATATCACCGTCAGCCTTGATCAATCCCAAAACCGCTTTCATGATCGTTGTTTTACCAGCGCCATTGGCCCCCACTAGACCAACGATGTGGCCCTGTGCGCATTCAAAACTAACGTCACGTAAAACCGGTTGGTGGCGGTAACTCTTGTTCAGATGATTGACTGTTAAAATTGCATCGGCCATGTGAATTCCTCCTCTTTTTTAAAAGTAAACATTCTCCGAAACTATTGGCCTCGTCCATGTCCGCTAAAAGCCGACTGCCTGCTATCATTTTGGACATGATCGCTAGGCATCCTGAATTATATGCTGCTAAAATGCCAAATGTTATATTTTTAACGCGACGGCCAATATTTCGATACTTTTAAAACCAACCGCATCAAGCGATGATTAACTAACCAATCACCTAGGATACCGGCTTCATCCGTGATTGCTATCCAAAGTTTATTTTACGACATGCTGTTGCAAGGCTATGACAGCAGAACCGGGGGGGCAAAAATAAAAAGCGGATAAATTACTCAGGTTGCTTTGAGTAATTTATCCGCTTTGCCCTCCATGACAATAATAACGAAATCGGAACAACCTAAACGGCACTTGTCTCAATTTCGCTTAAAATCATTTATTGACTAATCACCGTCAGTGTTAGTCAGTAAACGGCCCGGTCTAAAACGGTCCAGTCATTATAAGTCTGATCGGTCGGATCAAACTGTCCAGACAGCAACACCGACTTAGCTTTCAACACTAGTGGTGACGCGTTAGTTAACGTTAACGCACTCAAAGGTACTCGCGACGCACCGTGTGAATCTTGCCCCTCAAAGTTAGCAACTTGTTTCGCCAATTGTCCCTTCGTCTGCGTGATCCGGTAAAAGACAGCAATATGTTGATTCATGTGCCATTGCTCGAATTGCCAGGGGTACCGGAAACTCGTAACTCCTAATTGCGTCAATTCAATTGGAACTAAGCCAGTTTCTTCCTGAACCTCTCGGCGGATCGCATCAATTAACGCCTCACCATCTTCTAAGCTTCCCCCCGGCAAATCATAGCGATTGGTATAAGGACCACCAAATTTTTTGGTAACCACAAGGGCATGCTGATCGCCAATAATACCATAAACCCCAAATGCCCGATGATAACTGGTCATTGTCCCACATCCTTTCATATCTAAACAACAGTCATTATTGTAAGCGCTATCGACGTGAACATCAAGATATCCAGCATTGTGTTTATTATATTAATAAACGCAGCTGCTTGAATTATGTTTACAAATGTCGTAAACTAAATATTAATGTCACTGTTTACATATTCAGTAAACAGCTTTATAATCAGTCATATTGGAGGTGGCCCCATGGACCTAACTAACTTAACTGTTAATGATTTAATGCGCGGCTGGCATCAAACCACAACAACTTTGAACTGTAATTATTGTGATGCTAACTGGGCAATAACGACGCCAGTCACAACAGTCGAGCAGCACTTGACGATTGCTCATGGCGGCAATCGCTCTCAGCTCATTCATTTAGACAGTCGCTATAATACGCTCACGACTAAGCAGCAAGACTTACTGACAGCCTTTGCGACCGGAATCAAGGATGCCGACCTGGCCAAAGAGTTTCAATTAGCTGCCGCAACGATTCGACATCAAAAATTCACGTTTCGTGAGAAAGCTAAACAGGCGAAACTATATCTCGCGATTTATCAATTGGTCTTTGAAACTGGTCAGACAGCCGATGATCTGATTGCATTACCTGAACAGCCTGGAATTGTCGATGATCGGTTTGCAATTACTGAAGATGAAGTCACCCAAACACTTAAGCAGTATTTCGACTTCACTCATGAGCCACTACAATTGAAACGATGGCCTAAAAAGCAAAAGACGATTGTCACGATCTTAACACGCGTCATTGACGAAATTCCGGCCGACCAGCCATTCAATGAAACTGAACTTAACAATTATTTACGACCAATTTATTTTGATTACACCACACTTCGCCGCTATCTGATCGACTATGGCTTTTTAAAGCGAACGGTCGATGGTCGGCAATACTGGCGAACAGCTACTAGAGAGGACTAACGATATGCAACCAACCGAAAAACGCGCCCTACAACAAGCGTATAAACTCGCCCCGACTTATTATGGTGTCATCCAGATTACCAACGAACGTAATCACAAGATCTGGATTGACACGGTACCTAACTTGCACAACCGCTGGGCTTTTTACCAACTAAATCTCAACAAAAACTTCTATCGTGCGAATCAATTGCAGACCGACTGGAACCAACAAGTGCCAACTGATTTTTCTTACCAGGTCCTTTGGAAAAAAGAAACGACTGATGTGACCAATATGCGAGCAACACTTAAGACACTCAAAACTAAATGGCTGCACGATTTACAACCGTTTGACGAACGCGGTTACAATCAACGCCCTAAAGATTGGCAGGATAACTAATATGACAACTGAAAAACCGAACATGCATGCTATCCCCATTGATCAAGCAACTTGGCCACGACAAACTTACTTCTACTACTTCACAAAAATGGCGCCAAGTGGGTTTAATCTCACTGTCAATATGGACATCACTGCAACACTAGCTTGGACTAAAGCCCACCACGTTAAGTTCAACGCGGCTTATCTGTACTTAGTCAGTCGTTTGTTGACCACTCATCCAGAGATGCGCATTGGTTATTTGAATGACCAATTGGTGACCTTCGATGTCCTACATCCGTCCTACACGATTCTACATGCCGATCACACCATGGCCAATCTGTGGACCGCTTATGACGCTGACTTCCAGACCTTTTATCACCACTATTTAGCTGACCAGACTGAATTTGGCACTATCTCGGGACCAATGCCCAAAGCACCTCAGTCCCCTAATTTAGTCAACATCGGCAGTCTTCCCGGCGTTCATTTTAGTAGTTATACACCGCTGCCTTTTAAACCACTCGATAGTTTTTTCCCGATTTATCAAGCTGGTCAATTCCAAACAAGCGATGATAAAACGCTGATGCCACTGAGTATCACTGTCAACCATGCGACAATTGACGGTGATCACCTCAGTAACTTTTTCAATGAACTCCAAGCATATTGGAATCAACCCACACAATATTTAGCTTGAATAATTTAACTTGAACCGGGCTGCTCGCTGCTTAATTTTGGCTGGCAAACAACCTAGGACGCTGGAAACACCTGAAGATAGTGGCATTAATGTTGTTGATCTAACAACGTCACAATGATTTGTGACTGTCGTCTTAGTACTATGGCGGCGGCCTAATTTCAGTAACGCTAACACCTTTCTAAGAAATTCTTATACGCGCCTTATCAAAACTCAGTAGTTAATCCTCCCTTAAACGTCTAAACTAAAGGTATTCAATTAAGGAAGGAACTGATTGCTATGCGTCATTCACAACTCTTAACGATTACGAACCGTCAATTCCGGCCACGAAGCGCCGATCCAACTGTAATCTACATTGCTAACTACCAGCCATACTGGCACTGGAATCTCACCAATTAATGACAACCACCAACCGCGTTATGAATCGTAGTGGGCTCAATAACGCAACTAAAAAATAACCCCGTTTAATCAGCCGTGTGGGCACTTGATTGAACGGGATTATTTTTAGTTGCAGTGGCTCAGTGTATCCAGTACACTGAAGTCAAAAGATTGAATGGAGGCAAACTTTCATGGCCAACCAACTTGATGCTGATTTGACCGTTTTTGAACCGTATCTCGAAAAGATGAGCCCAACACCCCACCGAGAGCAGCTGGTGACACTCCTTAACTGGGTCCACACGACCTTCCCACAACTACAGCCGCGCTTAGCCTGGAATCAACCCATGTTTACCGATCACGGAACCTTCATCGTTGGCTTTAGCACCGCCAAAAATCATCTGAATATCGCCCTCGAAGCAGCAACATTGAACACATTTCGAGAAGCGATTAACGTGGCAGGCGACACAACCACCAAAATGTTGTGGCAGGTCCGTTTCGATACTCCGTTTAACAACCAGCTCCTCGCCGACGCAATTCAGTATAATATTGATACAAAACAGGCTACAACGACGTTCTGGCGGTCTTAGCAGCAAACCATGGTCCCCTCATTATACCCGAGTCCAAACATGATGAAGGGACCATGGTTTTAATGTGCCCTAAAACCGGCCGTTATTTTGTATTGTGTTAAGTAATGATTTAGCCACCGTTCAAGCAACTTTTCAAGGTATAACTGGTAGGTTCAAAAGTAAAAGCTGGCTTAGTCGCCTTATTTTTCTGCGCTGAAAACCAGCCATTGTAAATTTCTTAGCGAAGCGAATTGCTATTGAAGTTGCCCTGCGTCCTAAAACCAGGCCCAGGCCCAAATGGTCGATGAGCATCTAACAAGTACGAGTAGCCGGCAGATTAGATCTATTTAGTTTACATAACTTTAATTTTTACTAGTTATTATTTCCATCAGCACTGCTCAAATTAATAATCTTCTCAAATTTGAAGGCGCCGTTATCATACTGATACTTGAGAACCGCACAGTTACTCAATACAATTCCACGACGCTCAATTTCGTCCATTGACAGCCACCGGCGCAAAAACATAAAACTAGCCCCACCGTGACTAACAGCCAATACTTGGTGATGATCAGGCCGCGCCATCACCGCAGTTAATGTCTTAACCACGCGCGCTTGTACTTGCAAATCGCTCTCACCACCGTATTGACAGAAAAAATCACCGTGGCTACGACGAATTGGATCGGGTCGCGGATTCAAAACTTCACTTTCACCCTCGAAAACTCCAAACCCCCATTCCTTAATACCTCTTAAGCGCTCATAGGGTTGTTTAGTGACTAATTCCAAGGTATCACTTGCGCGTTCCTGAGTTGAGCTATACGCATGATCAAACGTAATCGCATGTTCCTGAAAATACGTGCCAACGCGTTGGGCATCCGCAATCCCCTTGGCCGTCAATGGTGAATCACACGAACCTTGAATTTTTTTGAGCCGGTTAAACAGGGTTTCACCGTGCCGCATCATATACAATGTCTTTGTCAATTTACATAACCTACCTTAATTAGTCTTTAGATAAGCATACCATAAATGAAAGCGCTGTTTTTGGCATTGAATACTAAACCAACCATTTTAGCTATTAAATAAAGAATTGATTATCAGAATTATCAACAAAAAAGAGCGTCAAGGCTAGAAACCCATCTGCTCTTCAAGATTATATGACCAATTAGTGTAGCGTTTGATAATAACAATACAACTAAAAGTCCGTATCCTCATTTCCCTGATTCAACGCTATCAGCGCATCTTTCAACGTATCACCATGTGCAATCACCGTCCCAGTCGCGTGCCCTGGTTCGCCAGTCGCTTCGACATCATCATAAATTTGTAAATGATTATATGGGAACGTATTCGCCTGAACATAAACTGGTTTTAATCGGTTAACATCTGGATAATCATACATGACCTTAGTCAACGCCTCACCCAACTTAACGTGAAGCAATAGTCTTGTCACGCTGGAGCCACTAGCTTTACTAATCAGTGCCATTGTCGCAATGCTCATCGGTTCAATCGTGGCAAGTTGCAATTTCGTATCAGCAATTGCTAGCCGAACCGTGTAAAGTCCAGGCGCGCCCATCGCTAGAACCCGTTGTTTGATTTCAGCGTGTAGGGCGGTAATCGCTTGATTTTCCGCCTTATCACGAATTGGGAAGACTTCGACCGCCCCGCGCACATTGCCCCGCAAGTTATTTCCAGCGATGATTTCACTCACACCGAAAATCGTCACATCGGTGCCATCCGTAATAACTTCGACGGCTGGCGAATCATTCGTTTTGATTTGCTCACGCGGCAAACTATTGTTGATTTGAATTACTTGATAACCGTCTTGAACTAATTTTTGACCCAACCGATAATCGTGGTAAGTGGTGAACACAATTAGTGGTTTCTCAATGGCTAACACATTCAAAATATCTGAGTACTGTTTAGGTTCAACATAGCGCTTCTTCGCCAAACGGGGTGTCATCGCCACACTGTTCGGGTTTGCGTTGATCAAAACGGGTTCATAATCTGCCTTCTTCAGATAGAACAAAAGCTGTGAGACTAAGTAATCATTCCCATGATTAGTCCCAATTCGGTTGGCACCTGTCCCAATTACAACCACCCGACGACCAGTTGACGGCTGACTTTCATTATCAAACTCATAAGTGGAGTAATAAGTGCTCGTCTGCTCAGTAAATTCGCCAGCGGTTGGCTCAACTTCCTTAAAAGTCGGCTGAATCTCATTTTCAAGTGCGAATTGGCGAACTTTAGCCACATCCGTTTGCCATGCCGCGGCAGCATCCTCATCAGTAAAACCAAAATACTTTGCCCGCCCAAGCGCGTGCACATCAAACGGCCGTTCACGCAAGGCCCGTTCAATTTCTAAAATATGACTTAATTTATAAAAATAAAAAGCATCAATCTTCGTTAATTCCGCTAATTCATCGATTTGATACCCACGATTCAACGCTTCTAGTAAGATCAACATCCGACCGGCTTGTGGATGAATCAAACGTTGGATCAATTCACCTTCTGAATAGTTCTGCGGACGGTTGGCAATCACGTGATAGCGCGATTCATCTGTGGACCGTAATCCCTTCAGCAGGGCTTCTTCCGTTGAACGGCCAACGCCAATCACTGACCCAGTCGACTCAGTGACCGTGTCTAATTGATGGCTGACCTTCTTCAGCACGTTGAACGGCCAGACCGGAATCCGACAAACAATATGGTCTAAGACTGGTTCGATCAGTGCCGTTTGCTTACGATAAGTTCCTGGTAGTTTGACTTCTGCCAAACTCATCCCAACCATCAAATTACCCACGACTTGAGCTAACGGGTACTCCGTTGCACGGGCTGCTAAGGCCATCGTACGATCAAAGTACGGTGTCACCTTAATGACATAATAGCTTTGAGTTGTCGGGTCAAGTGCAAATTGAACATGACACGAACCACTCAAATGTAATTTCCGCATAATTTTTAAGGTCGCCGAACGAAACTGTTGGTACTCTTGATCCGTAATCGTTTGGGTGGGCGCAAAGACAATTGAATCTGCGGAATGAATCCCCACCGGATCAAAATTTTCCATACCACTAACTAGTAACGCCGTGTCCTTTTGATCACGGACGGCGACGAACTCAAGTTCCTTATAACCAACGATACTTTGCTCAACAATGCATTGTTTAGTTCCTGAGACTTTGAAGCCCATTGCTAGCGCCCGTTGTAGCTCATCTTCATCTTCACACAATTGACGACTCGCTTCGATCCGCGGTGCGACTGATTTAACGATCACTGGAAAACCAACGTGACGCACAACCGCCATGGCTTCGGTCGTGCTGGCCACAACTTGTGACGCAATGACCGGTTCGCCCATATCCTTTAACCGGTTGCTCATTAGCGCTGGATTGACAATTAAATCGACAACATCTTGATTCCATTGTAATAATTTAACATGATTATTTTTAAGCACATTATTGCGAATCAACCCTTGAATTAACGTCACGGTTTGTACCCCACCAAGTGATGGGATTAGGCCATCGGGTTGCTCAGTCTCAATAATTTTCGACAGTGCGGCCACGGTCAGTGGTTCTAAATAGACCTTATCAGCAAACCGATTTTCGGCTGCTACCGAATAGGAATTGTTGTCGACTAGAACTACGGCAATCCCCAGACGACGAATAGTCGCCCCAATTTGGGTCACCGCCGCATCATGTTGTCCTTCGCGACCAATATCATTGTGACCAGCGCCAATAATCAGTACTTTTTGTAAGGTTTGATTATTCACCAGATTGGCCCCCTTGCTTGCTGCATTGATTCAACAAATTCATCGAAAATATCGCGTGTTTCAGTGGGACCTGGCGCACCATCCGGAAAAAATTGTACCGAAAATGCTGGAAAATCTCGAAGGCGCAGTCCCTGAATCGTCCCATCGATCAAATCAACAAACGTTGTAATCAACTTGTTCCGGTCAACGGTATCCGCATCCACTGCGAAGCCTTGCCCCTGCGAAGCATAAATAATTTGGTTCGTAATCACTTCCCGAATTGGGTGATTAGCCCCGTGATGTTCCGGTGACAATTTCATAATTTGGGCGCCATTGGCCATCGCAAACAGTTCGTGTCCAAGTCCAATTGCAAACAAAGGCACTCGGTTTTGAATATTCTTGATCATCTCAGTCACACTGGCTGGTAAATCTTGGGGTTTGCCAGGACCAGTCGATAAAACCACGCCATCCGGGTCCAAATTCAAGATTTCTTCCGTTGTCGCCGTGTAAGGTAAGACGGTTACGTTGCAAGCACGCTTACTGAGTTCTCGTAAAATACCGTGTTTGAGTCCAAAATCGATCACCACGACATTTAAGCCGGTTCCGGGATTAGGAAACGGTTTGGGCGTCGCTACTGCAGCTACTTGTTGATTCGTGAGCACCGTAGCCCCTAATTGGTCAAACGCATGGGCGTCCGCCACGTCAACGATACTAGCTTTCATCGGACCGCTCGCCCGCAATTGTTTAGCTAAATGGCGCGTATCGATGTGGCTAATTCCCGGAATATTTTGTTGTTTTAAGTATTGATCAAGTGACCAGCGTCGTTGCCGATTAGTTGAAATACTAGCGACATCCCGAACAACCACCCCTTTGACAGTTGGCAAAATCGATTCGTAGCTATCATGGTTAATCCCATAGCTACCAATGGTTGGCTGCGTAAAAGCAACGATTTGGTTATGATAAATTTGATTAGTAATAATTTCTTGATAGCCCGTCATACTCGTGTTGACGACGATTTCTCCGGTAGAAACCGCTGGCGAGCCAAAGCCTTCACCTAAATAGGCGCTGCCATCTTCAAGAATCAAATAGCGGTCTGCCATTGCGATCCCTTCTCATCTGTTTGACTTAGTCTGATTAGTTAATAATTTCAATGCCATCGTGGCCGTCTATTTCACTGACTGCCACTCGAATTCGTTCCTGACGAGCAGTGGGAATGTTGCGACCAATAAAATCGGCTCGAATCGGCAATTCTCGATGACCACGATCGACGAGCACAGCTAGTGCAATACTTTGTGGCCGCCCACCTCCCATTAACGCGTCTAATGCTGCTCGGATAGTCCGACCAGTGAAGAGGACATCATCCACTAAAATCACTCGTTTATCTGCTACCGAAAATGCTAGCTGATAGCCAGTCGATACCCGTGGTCGATCAAGCGGCTGATCGTCACGAAAAGCCGTAATATCCAATTCACCTACCGAAATTGCCGTTCCTTCCAGTTGCTGCAATTGGGCCGCAATTCGTTGTGCAATATAGACGCCACGGGTCTTGATGCCCACCAACACGACATTTTTAATTCCCTTATTTTTTTCGATAATTTCGTACGTGATTCGGGTCAGTGCCCGTTTCATCGCCATTGAATCAACAACTTCTTTTTGCATAATTGCCTCCCAATTTGTGATTATCGCTATTTTGAACCACCCATGTGACAAAGAAAGACGGCCGGACAAAAGGTCACGGCCGTCGACGAAAAGTTATTGTTAACAGTTTACCTTTCAGTCTCGCAGGGCCGGATTAAAGGACGTTCATTACTGTTAGACTAATGATTCCCATCGGTTTTGTCAAGCTTCGCCAAGGTTGTCGTAAATATTGGTGGTAATGGTGCTTCAAAAGTCAATAGTTCCCCCGTCACCGGATGCTTGAACCCTAGTAACTTGGCGTGTAAGAATTGGCCATGACCTTTGATCGTCTTTTTAGGGCCGTATAGTGGGTCACCCACGAGCGGATGGCCAATTGATTGCAAATGAACCCGGATCTGATGCGTCCGTCCGGTCTCAAGCCGACAACTAATCAGCGTATAATGCTGATAGCGTTTCAATACTTTGAAATGAGTCACTGCTGGTCGGCCGGTCTTAACAATGGCTTGTTTTTTACGATCTTTAGGGGATCGGCCTAACGGTGCATTGATGGTCCCCGTTTCTTCTTTGATAACCCCGTGTACAAGGGCAACGTATTCACGAAGGTTAGTCTTAGCCTTGAGTTGTGCTGCTAACGATTGATGAGCCCGGTCGTTTTTAGCAACCATCAACAAACCGGACGTATCTTTATCGATCCGATGAACAATTCCTGGTCGAAACTCACCATTAATCGTTGATAGTGGACTATGATACAGTAGCGCATTTACCAACGTATGATCCGGATGCCCCGGAGCTGGATGGACGACCATGCCTTGGGGCTTATTAACCACGAGGACATCATCATCTTCATAAACAATGTCCAGCGGGATGTTTTCCGGTTCGATCGTTGTTTGTTGGACCGTCTGGGCGGCCACAATAATTTCGTCGCCAAACTTAACATGATACTTACTAGCTTGAACCTGACCATTCACCGTCACTTGGTTCGTCTTAATCAATTTGTCGACCTGCGACCTTGTCCAAACTGATTGTAAAGTGGCTAACACCTTATCTAATCGGCCGGTCTGATCTGCAATCGTAAAATGTTGTTCCGTGGTCGCTCCTGCCACGTTATCAGCTCCCTATTACTTATTTTTCAAAACTATCATCCCGTAGTACGCCAATTAAAATAAAAATGACGCCAACAGTCAGACATGAATCGGCAAAGTTAAAGATTGGGAAATTAATAAAATCAAGTTGGAACATGTCAACAACGTACCCAATACGCACCCGATCAATAAAGTTACCCAACGTCCCAGCAATCATCAGTGAGATGCCGATTTCATATAGCCACTTACCTCGTAACCGCCAAAGCAAATAACCCATTACGATTAAAGCCACAACTGAGATCAAGTAAAAGAACCACATTTTACCTTCTAGAATACTCCAAGCAGCCCCGTTGTTATGTAAGTTCGTAAGTGATAATAACCCAGTAACAACACTAGTACTGGCTCCCAACGCAATATGACTAACGATGGCTGCCTTAATAACTTGATCAATTGCTACCAAAGCTATCATTAAAATTAAATAGATCCACATATTCTGCCCTCACATTTCGCTAAGCTGTGTTTAATTATACCAAAAGACGTCCCGCTTGTACGAAACTCTGGCAGGAAATACCCGGTTTTTATTACCGACTTAATAACTAAGTAACTATTGGTGCTGCTTAAAAATAACATTCCCAGCTACTATGATTCTGCCAAAGCTGATGACTAGCGACCAGCTTCTTGGTCTTTGAAGCATCATGGTCACTAACTAGCTTTTTTATCCTTGACAATTGTTGACTGCCATCAAGCACACACGAGGTTGAAAACAAACAAAAAGTCGACCCTACCTGGCATCGACTGATAGATTAACTAAAATAACCCTGAAATTTTACCGTCATCACTAATATCCATATCTAATGCGGCTGGATGTTTTGGCAATCCTGGCATGGTAAGCACATTTCCAGTCAAGGCCACAATGAAGCCGGCACCTAACTTAGGAACAAACTCACGAACGTTGATTGTGAAATCCGTTGGCGCTCCTAATTTTTTCGGATCGTCACTCAATGAATACTGTGTCTTAGCCATGCAGACTGGTAAGTGGTCCCAACCCTGCTTAGCAAAGGTTCTTAATTGGCGTTGGGCTTTCGCCGAGTATTCAACGGCCGCACCGCCATAAGTCTTAGTAACAATGTCATTGATTTTCGTCTTTAAATCAGCATCCACCGGTGACAACGGTTGAAACTGACTGGGTTGATCACATAAATCAACTACTGCAGCTGCTAAGTCAGTCGCACCATCACCACCGCGACCCCAGACATCGGCTAAGACTGCGTCGACACCAAGATCCGCACAATAATCTTTGACCGCTTGAATTTCAGCATCGGTATCGGCCGTAAACTCATTGATGGTCACCACGACTGGCACCCCATAACGTTGCATCGCATGAATATGGTGTCCTAGATTAGCCGCACCAGCTTTTAAGGCCGCTACATCTTCTGTCGCTAAGTCTTTCAACGCCACACCACCGTGCAACTTCAAGGCCCGAATCGTCGCTACAATTACTACAGCATTCGGAGCTTGACCAACGGCTGGTACGTTGATGTCCATGAATTTTTGACCGCCTAAATCAGCACCGAAGCCCGCTTCCGCAACCGTGTAGTCGGCGAGATTCAGCCCAGCTTGCGTCGCTAACACACTATTACAGCCATGTGCAATGTTGGCGAATGGACCACCGTGGACGAGCGCAGGGGTATGAGCCAATGTTTGAACCAAGTTTGGTCGTAACGCGTCCTTTAAGAGTAGCGTAATCGCGCCACCGACTTTTAGGTCAGCGACTGTCACCGGCTGACGATCATGGGTGTAGCCAATCACGATCCGGTTGACACGCTGCTTCAAGTCAGCAATATTCTCAGAAAGACAAAGAATAGCCATCAATTCACTTGCTACAGTAATATCGAAGCCATCTTCACGGGGCACGCCCGACGTTGCTCCGCCAAGGCCGATCACGGTATGCCGCAAAGCCCGGTCGTTAATATCCAACGCTCGTTTCCATTGAATCCGACGCTGGTCAATACCTAACTGATTACCTTGTTGAATATGATTGTCAATTAAAGCAGCTAAGGTGTTATTAGCAGCTGTCAGCGCGTGCATATCGCCGGTAAAGTGTAAGTTGATATCTTCCATTGGAATGACTTGTGAGTAACCACCGCCAGTGGCCCCCCCTTTCATCCCCATAACTGGTCCTAATGATGGTTCTCGCAAAGCAATCATCGTTGACTTGCCAATCTTAGTTAATGCATCACCCAATCCAATGGTCACAGTCGACTTACCTTCACCAGCAGGCGTTGGGTTAATCGACGTGACTAAAATGAGCTTGCGTTTCGTTTCTTTGACCGGTAATGGCAACTTAAGCTTAGCTTTAGTACTGCCATACTGGTCAATCTGATCAACTGACAAACCAGCCTTAGCCGCAATTGTGGTAATTGGTTCTGGTGTCACTTGTTGTGCAATTTCAATATCTTTCATCAATTCTCCGCCCCTCTGTTCTTTTTGCTTACACTCATTATAACAAGTTATTCAAAAATATGAACTTTATTTATACGTTTTAACGGTTTTGTTCGCATTTATCGGCTGGTTGCGAGTTCAATCAGCTGATTACGCGCTTTTTTCAGCATTAAAAACCGATACTGATTGCCATCGATTTGGACCTTCAGCCCACCTCGCGTTGGCATGATTAGTTCGAGCTGATCACGCGGAATGACGAGCCAAGAATGGTTCAAGACCGTACTAAAAATGATCAGGTTGTGATTAATCGTGACTCGTCGCAGACTGATCTGAACCGCGACTAAAGCCACAAAGAGGGCCACAATGACGAGTAACCACCATTTAAACTTCAAGATTTCTAACCAGATGATAATGCCGGCCATTAATACTAATGCAGTCCATGACCACACAATCACACTTGACGCTAGCATTGGTTGATATTTAAAGGTATGCTTATCGTTATTCACAGTACAAAATTCCTTTCACATTGGAG
>OMJG01000884.1_pt1 | contig 19797 bp, 17 predicted proteins | sample 1646431 | NCBI WGS metagenome assembly OMJG01 (sample SAMN03771674, study PRJEB25209) | food metagenome | isolation source: Cotija cheese | place: Mexico:Jalisco,Michoacan | collected 2011-12-12
TCAAAATGGATTAGCAAATTATCTCATGGAATACTTTAGCCTGAGCATTTAAAGATGACGATTCAACCCTTGTGACAATCTAGTTTTAACGATCTAGTTTTAACAATTTAGTTTGGAATATTTTTAGTATTTAAAGGTTAAAAAAGGACTTGCCGAGGCAAGTCCTTTTTCGTCTGGATTACAAATACATTTATTTCAATCTCCACACTATAATCATACCACGATTCTTATTGAGTTCTCTGATATTTCAAAACTCAACTAATTCAAACTCGCTAGAAAATCGATCAATGCTTCCTGTGCTTTTTTGGCAATATTCGTACCATACACTAAAATTTCATATAAAGCTTGGACATTAGTCGTCGTCCGCCCTAGTGTCTTCATGAATATCTCTCCATCGTTTCCTAGAATGAGAGTGTAATAACCAGTATCCACTATATTCAATTCATTTAGCTTTTCTAAAACAGCTTCTTTTTGCTCATAACTCTTTAAACGTGCCAATTCATTGAACATGATTTGGTAGTCACATACATCTGGTTTATTCTCAAGAACAACACCAAATCCCAGTGGTGAACGTCCTGCTATATCAAACGTCCCATCATAAGCAATATTCCCATCACTCAATGTCCTTGGTTTCAGTGGCACTGTCTTATCTTTTAATACCTTCTCAAATGCAGCTGTAATATTTGTAGACAAACTATCCCTCTTCCCTAACTTATTCTAACTATATCTCATTGTAGCATATTATAACAAAGGTTGTTCAATAAGCGGGTAGCTTCGAGCCGTAAGGAACTTAATCTGAAAATAAGCTGTTAAATTTTCAAGATAAAGTGACTTATGGATGAAGAAGTTGCTTATTGAACACCGTTTAAAGGGTTGTTCATGGAGTGGTCAGCTTCGAGATATAAGATGAGCTTGCTGAGAATCTTTAATGCTCAAGTGAGATCAACTTATATACGAAGAAGCTACTCCAGGAACACTGACAAAGAGGTTGTTCAATAAGCGGGGAGCTTCGAGCCGTAAGGAACTTTATCTGAAAAAGATTTTTATTCGTATAAACTACTATTCTTGAAAACTGTACGCTCCTATAAAAAAATAATGGCATCCAAAGTAGGATGTCATTATTTTTTCCATTTAAGCAATCTATCAGTTAGTCCGCCTTATATCAATTTCACATCACCATAAGGTATATTTAGCTTTGTCAAAATCATAGTGGTCATCTAATAGTTTTTGGTTGTCATTTAATTGCGAATAATTAGCTGATCCACGTTTAAACAAAATTATCATTGCAAGGTATAGAAGCGATATTAACACAACAATACCAATTATTAAGAACACCATAGCTTGTACCCATGTCCCATTTCCTAATCCATTTGAAATCGATTGACGCAAGCCATTGATTGTATATGTCATTGGCATAAATGGATGCAGTACATTGTAGAAATGACCTGTGATTTCCATCGGGAATACACCACCAGAAGCTCCTAGTTGAAGAACTAGTAAGATGATGGAAATAAACCGTCCAGGGTTATCAAAGCTCATCGCTAAGACCATCGTCATATACATGAAGAACCAGGCAGTCGCAAGCAAAGTCAGATAGTATTGAACTGGATTAACAACTGTTAGACCTATTAATTGCATCACTCCACCAATAATCATTGCCATCGCAGTAGCTGTTATTGCTGCCACAACAAATTTACTAAAGAACCATTTTGTTGCTGTCGCATTTTTACGATCGGCAATTTTACGGATTGGATAAGCAAAATTGAATAGAATCGAACCTACGAATAAGGAAACACTCATGAAATAAGGTGCTAAAGCATGTCCATAGTTTGGCACGTTACTATATTGACTCTTGATTGTTTCATCAGGATTGGCCACCATCGATGCATTCTTATCTGTTAGCTTCATACTAGTAACATCTTCTGCACCGCTCGTTAAGCTAGTTGCTAAGTCTGTCGTCCCGTCTACTAATGTTTTTGACCCTGTATCTAATTGACGGACACCAGAGGCTAAAGCTGGTACTTGTTCTCCTAATTGGTTCAACCCTTTATTTAGTTGTGTAGCGCCACTTGTTAATTGATTACTAGAGTTATTTAATTGATTTGTCCCATTTGCAAGTGTTTGTGAGCCGTTTTCAAGTTGTGAAACACCACTTACTAATTGTGGTGCACTTTGCGCAAGTTGATTCGTACCTGCTACTAATTGATTGGCGCCCGGTACTAATTTCGTATTAAGCGCTTCTTTTACTGCGCCCATACCAGTCAGTACTGTTTCCAATTGTTTTAGCTCAGCGATATTTCCAGACATGCTAGCAACTTGGCTCTTAAGACCCTTCAGGGTGTTGATTTGATCTTGCGAAATATCAGGAATTTCAGCATTATCAAACGATTTTAACGTACCACCCGCACTATTTAGATGTCCAACGATCTCATTAGTAATGTTAGCAGTATTTTGATTTACTGCATCTGCTACTGCAGGTTTTACTGCTGATGCTACTGCTTCATTTATAGCGTCTTCGTTGACGTTTCCAATTGAATTTAGCAATTGAGCTTTTTGCGTATCTTCTATATCACTTGATTTTATAGTTTCTACCACCTGATTAAGAGTAGTACTTACTGCTGCTTTACTAGCAGCTGTTGCTGCAGCATTGCTTGAAACATTGGCAGTTTGCTCAACAACACCAGGCATAGCATCTCCAGCAGCTTTTATGTCAGTACCTACTGATTCCAAGCCTGTTTTTAAGGCGGCAACTTCTCCTGTGATATTTCCTAATTGATCTAATTGGCTGTCAGGAATTCTATTGACAACACTGGCCATTTGCTCAAGTCCTGATGCACTTTGATCAAGTCTATTAGCTAATCCAGCATAATCTTCTGCAGGGATGTTATTGTTCATCTCTGCTAGCCCATCACGCAATTGGGTCGTTCCGGCATTCAGATTTTGAGCACTACTGCCTAACACGCTGACTTTATCAGCTAATTGAGTCAATCCACCGTTTAATTGTTGTGCACCAGCATTGACACCGCTAACACCAGTCGTATATTGTGAGACGCCTTCTGAGAGTTGACCTGAACCAGATATTAATTGATTGACACCATTGGCTAGTGTTGGTATTTTCCCATCGAGTTCAGTCAATCCTGAATTCAACTTCTTTGAACCATCATCCAATTGAGAAGCACCGTCAGCAGCTTGCTCCATCCCACTACCAATTTTTTGAATCGAAGCAAAAATAGCAGTTGTATAGGCTTTAGTAACACTTTCTCCGACCTCTGCCTTTAATTGTTTGACCGCACTATCACCAATGATCTCACTGATAAAGTTTGCTCCTGGATTAGTTTCATACGTCAGATCCATTTTTTCAGGATCAGCATCCAGTACTGTAGCCGCATTTTTAGAAAAGTCTTCAGGTATCGTGACTACCATATAATAGTCGTGCTTCTTCAGCCCATCTTTTGCGGTTTGACCATCAACAAATTGCCAATTTAGTTTATCGTTATTCTCTAAATTGTCTATAACCTCTTTACCAACGTTCAACTCTTGGTCATTGAAAGAGACAGATTGATCATTATTAACGACAGCAACTGGCAATTGACTTGTATTGCCATATGGGTCCCATACAGATTTTAAGAAGACACCAGCATACAAAATAGGAACGATGCTGATAGCAAGCAAAGTTGCCACCAACATCTTATTATGCCAGATTTTTAAAAATTCTTTCTTGATCATTTCAACGTCCACTCCTTAAAATTTTACTCAACAATAATTCACGAGATGACGACACCTGATTCCAATCTATCTCATGATAGTCTTCATTGCCTAAGACTCTAGTGATGATATCTTCTATAGAGATTTTCCTGAGATAATTGCACCACTGCTCATCAGCTTCGTTAAAGATTTCCTTCAACGTTTCATCAGCTTCTTTGACGGTTTGCTTATTTCCATCATTGAACACTCGGTCTAATAATTTTTCATTTCTAAACGTTTGGACGGGCCCTTCAACGGCCTCCACAACATCTAAGCAACTGATATCTTTTGCATCTTTAGCTAAACAAAAACCCCCGTTTTGACCCGATACAGAAGCTACTAGACCCGCTTTGACAAGCTTTCTGATAATCTTCTGTCCATAAGTTAATGATGTCCTTAGCCGTGTGTGTATGGTACTAGAAGCAATCGGAACGCCCTTGACTTGAGTAGCTAATATTGCCATGGCTCCAACACTCTGTTCAAAACTTTTCGTTAATTTCATGATCTCACCTCTCAATTAGAGATATTTAGTATCCATTATGGATATTTTATGTCTACAATCACTAGTCTACTCTTTTCTGAAAAAAATACAAGACATTTGGTCTTATTTTTAAAAATTCAACAGATATTTTCTGTTTATAAAAATCCACTTACTTTTACGTTATAAAGTCTCTTTCGTATTGAAATAAAACACTTTTATTTCCCATTTTTCAATTCAATTGTTCTATAATAGGTTGGTCAACTTAAAAGAATGGAGTGTCAGTAGTGAGATTTAAACATTCCCAGATCCCAGATCCAAGTTGGGACGGCAAACTATTTTCAAAAGAACAATTAAGACGTCTAGTCATCCCTTTGATGGTCGAGCAAACACTGGCAATGACAGTCGGTTTATTTGATACATTGATTGTTTCTTCCGTTGGAGAAACAGCTGTATCTGCTGTGTCTTTGGTCGACAGTATTAATTTTTTATTGATTACCTTGTTTGCTGCCTTAGGTGCCGGTGGCGCAATCGTCGTTGGACAATATATTGGTGCCCAAAAACATCAAGAGGCTCGTCATGCAGCAAAACAGTTGTTATTAATCGTTACGCTATTATCGATCGGTATGATGATCCTTTTCTTAACATTTAATCATGCTATTCTTCGTTTCATTTTCGGTAATATTGATTCAGCAATTATGGAAAATGCCCAAATTTATTTCTTTACAACTTCTCTGTCCTTACCATTTTTAGCCGTTTTCAATGTTTGTGCTGCCTTATTCCGAATCATGGGCAATTCTGCTGTGCCTATGGTGAATGCTATTGTCATCAATATTATTAACATAGCAGCGAACATCCTCTTTATTTTTGGATTTGATATGGGTGTTTTAGGTTCAGCCTCAGCGACATCAATTGCTCGTATCGTTGGTGCCGTCATTATTCTAATCATGCTCAGAAACCCAAAAATGATTGTTTATATCCGGTCATACAATTTCAAAGAATTTGATGGTGTGATGATCAAACGCATCTTAAAGCTTGGGATTCCAAATGGGTTAGAGAGTAGTATCTTTCAAATCGGTAAGATTATCATGTCTAGCTTGGTTGCTACTTTTACAACGTCAGCTATTGCTGCCCATGCGGTTGGAAATAGCTTAACTAGTGTTGGGATTGTTCCGGCCCAAGCGATGAGTTTGGCCATTACAACTGTGGTTTCTCAATGTGTTGGTGCAAGAGATTATGAGCAAGCTGAGTTTTATACGCGCTATCTAATCAAAAAAGCTTATATTTATCTTTGGATTTTAAATATTTTGATGTTGCTTATACTAAACCCGGCCTTATCACTCTACGGACTATCACCAGAAGGATTCAGTATTGCTTATGAAATAATAGTAATCCACGGAGTTGGTGCAATGATTATGTGGCCACTCTCGTTTAGCTTGCCAAATACGTTTAGGGCATCTGGGGATGTCGTTTCTCCAATGATTTTTTCCATATTCTCGATGTTAGTCGTTCGGATTGGTTTCAGTTTCATCTTAGTCTATGTCTTTAATATGGGAGTCGTTAGTGTCTGGTGGGCTATGATGGCTGATTGGGCTGTAAGAAGCATCTTCTTTACACACCACTATAAGCACAAAAAATGGCAACGTTATGCACCAGCCAGTGACTATAATTAGAGTTTTTTTCAATTCCAACACTTATCGAGCAGCTAAAGAACAATCATAGAGCAACCATAAAACAGCTATAGAGCAAAAAAAGCAGGTATCGTATGTTTTTAAACAAACAGCGATACTTGCTTTTTCTCATTGCTTTTTTCATTATTAAGAAAATCCCTATACAGTGCCAAACACTGAAACTCACTCTAAAATAGAGAAGCTGTGAACTCTTTAGTCATATCATAACATTTCTGCGCCAATGGATCGGTAAAGTGAAATTGATACTCGTGAGTTACCTCTTTGTCGCTATCATTAAAAAATAAGGAGGTCACAGGCGCATTCAATTACTTAAGTCGATCAACCAAGGTCAGACCTTGTTCTTGAAAAGAGTAACTATTGCCATCTGTGACGAAAGTCGGCGGAAATTTGTCTGTGACATAATCAACCACTGACGCTTGCTCGATTGCCTGACCAAATTGTAATAACTGTCCAGGATAGTGTGAACTAGGTGCTAACTGATAATTGACAGAGACAACGGTATAAGCGGTATCGGCGACTAAATAAGTTGCAAATTCTTCTACCCCTTCTTTATCCCCTGCTACAAAACCACCACCGTGTAACCAAAACAAAACAGGATGTTTTTCGTTCTTTTCACCTTTTGGGTAGAATATATCTACGGTGTTCTCACTGTAATCAGAAGGATAGCTAACATTTCTATCCACTGAAACTTTTGAGATAGTCCTGCCATATCTTTCCTTATCAGTAACAACATCCCCCGAAAATGCCCTCTGTATAATCAAAACCCCTGGTAAAGGTGAGACTTGAAAAGCGATATAGACAATCGCTACAATAGCAACTTATACTCCAACGACCCATAAGATAACTTTTTTTACCATGTCATCTACCCCAAACGATACTTATTTAATAACAACAGCACTCAAATTTCTAAATCCAACCAAGCACTTAATCATTTTATTATGACATATTGCACTCACTTGTTCTATCAGAATTTATTTGTCTGTCATATTTTATTTATCATTTAATCTCTGTCTAGCTATATCAAAATCACGTTAATGGGTAGCAGAGAATGCTGGTCATAACGATAGCGACATTTGGAATACTAGTTTTGATTTCTTGCGTTAGCATCGTAAACTGACTGCGTATCAAAGAAGTTTTTTAAGATATCTGTTTCCCCTGACAAGACTGAATTAAAACGAATGCCGTCGATATTGATCCGTGCATTCCGATAATAGGCATCAGTCAATTGGCCCCAAGAAGGTGTTGACGCATCTACATTGCAGTATATTGCAAAGCCTTGACTTTTTAGATACTCGTATTTCTCATTACTCGCAGTATAGTCTTGCCAATTAGCGATATCCGCCCCAAAAGGATAAATCAAAATCGAAGTCTTACCAATGACTGGAGCTACCTCTTTTTGCCACAACTCATTGTCTCTTTTGATATGGTCAAGACTCGCTTGAGTCATGTTAAGATGGCCCCACGAATGAGAAGCCATTCGCCAACCAGTTTCTACTAACCGCTTAGCAACTTTTTTAGCCTCTTCGATTTCTTTCTTAGTCTTATCGTTATCACCATATTCGGAAATCGATGTCCGATAGCCTAACACCCCATTATAACCGGTTAAAGCTAGTGTCCCCTTAGCCCCATGATAAGAAAAATCAGGGTGGGCTTTGACGAACGAGTCTAGAAGTGGCACCATATCGTAATCTCCGACTTCTTTTTTACCACCATCCTCGTAAGTGTTCTTGATCTCGTTATCCTTAGTCAATACTAGTTTAGAAGCAAAACCTTCGCCTTCCATATACTCGTAGTAGCTGACATCATCTTGTGACAAGATCAATGGTTTTTTATTTGGTGGTAATTTCAATCCTTTGAAAGTCACAGATTGGTCATCATTAACTGTAACAAAATCGTCAAAATTGACTAAGACATAATTATTTTTATGAAGTTGTTCAATGATCTTATTGAACTCACTGATTGTCACCATATAGTTTTTATAACCTTGGGCTTGAGAAGATTCAAAAGCCAATTTCGGATCGACAATCAAACTGTGGAAAAATAAATGTGAAAACTTACCTGGATCATTCCACTCAACGAGAGACTCTTTCTCTTTTTCAATTTCGGCCTTAAGATTCTTTGCTGCTTCACTATCTTCCTCAGAAATAGCTGCCAAAGCACCATCATAATCATAATGTGTTTTTAACAGCTTCGCTTCTTCCAGTACTTCAGATTCAGCTTTTTCTTCTTGCTTTTTGTCATCCTCTTTGCCCTTATCATCGCCATTACCTGCCTCGTCCTTATCACCATTTTGACTATGATCAGATGAACCGTCATTTTGAGACATTCTATCATCACTCTGGGATAAATTGTAGACCGCCATTGTTCCTAGAGACATAAAAAGAATAACTAAGACGACCGAAATAATTATTTTTGTTGTTCTGGACATAAAACCCCACCTTAGAAATATTGAGCACAAAAGCCATTGAACATCAAAGAAAAAAACATAAGCTACAATTATATTCTAACTAACCATTAGCATATCACAAGCTAATGTGTGATCCACTTTCATTGTACCATGAGTGTCCTAAATATCTAATAAATATCATTTTAATGACATGTGTTAAACATTTTGAAGAAAAAAGCTAGAGTGCTTCAAACAGCCACTCTAGCCTCATCTTGATTAAATGGTTATATAATATTCAATGTTATCACTAATAAACATCATATTCCGGTTCTGCATTTTCCTGAGTTATCTCAATCACAAGTCTATGAGGTAAGCAGATGCTCGTTTGACCATTCTTCCAGATCCAACTCGTCTTGACCGCTATTTGATCAGGACTATTATCTTGTTTTACCCTAATGCGACCATCTTCCACTTGGACGATATTATACTGATCATCAGCTGGATAGTAAGTTTTCTCAAAATCATCAACTTCATCTAAATTAAATTCATCGACTACTTCACCATTTATCCTAACAATTGCGATACGATCTCCCTCATTATCAACAGCCTGTGCTTCTTGTAGGAAGAAAAATAAGTATGGCAAGAAAGAACCAATAATTAAGACTATGATGACGACAAAATCAAACGGCTTGAAAACCTTCATAACCCGCTTGATTCGTGTTTTTAAGTGATCACTCTTAGCCATAACCAATCCCTCCTCCACTCTTTATAATAACAGCTAATCGTTTACTCTATTTTGATCTTTTATTTTAATTTTTTATTTTGAACTTTTATAGGACTCTATCTCAGACTAAAGACTAAAGGACCCTCTAGTCTTTAACCGTATCAGCAAACGTTTTCAATGTCAAACTTGTTAAACGCATCAATCTCGTTTCACCTTATAATCTCAATAACAACATACATCAGAAAACAGAAGAAAAAGAAAAAGCTATGACAACAGACGTGTCACAGCTTCTATGTCAGTCCTATCAAGACGTAACATTATAATCTTACATTTAGTTTCTTTTAGCTTCTTTGATACGAGCTGCCTTACCATGAAGGTTGCGTAAGTAGTACAATTTAGCACGACGAACACGTCCATGACGAGTCACTTCGATCTTAGCAACACGAGGAGTATGTAATGGGAAAGTTCTTTCCACACCAACACCATTTGAAACTTTACGAACAGTAAAAGTTTCGCTAATACCATAACCACGGCGCTTGATAACAACACCCTCAAAAATTTGGATACGTTCACGAGTTCCTTCGACTACCTTTGCGTGAACACGAACAGTGTCACCAGGGCGGAAATCAGGAACGTCAGTACGTAATTGAGTACTTGTAATTTCTTCGATTAATTTACTCATGTCTTTCTCTCCTTCCAACAAATATTCATGTCATTTTCTACAGCGGAATACCGTTAATTTGAGCATAAGCTCACTCATACGATATTATCATACCAGCATTCTGATGTAAAGGTTTATACAGACTTTCTAGTCTTTTTTTACCTTTTTAGTTTGCTCATTTTTAATCTCTACTAACCATTTCGTTTCTTCCGGTGACATGTCATACGTTTCAAGCAGATCTGGTCTTTCGCGGTATGTTTTTCGAAGTGCTTGGTAGTGCCGCCACTCTTTTATTCGACCATGATGGCCACTCAATAAAACCTCTGGCACTTTTTTACCATCAAATTCCGGTGGTCTCGTATACTGTGGGTATTCTAATAACCCACTCGAATGAGATTCTTCTATTGCTGAATCTTCATTTCCAAGTACCCCAGGAAGGAGCCGAACACTTGCATCAATCATGACCATAGCTGGTAATTCTCCACCAGTTAACACAAAGTCTCCAATAGAATAACTATCATCGGTATAATCTTTGATACGTTCATCATAGCCTTCATAGTGGCCACAGATGAAAATCAAATGTTCCTCTTGACTAAACTCTACTGCCGTTTGTTGGTCAAATTTTTTACCAGACGGATCCATCAAAATAACGCGTGATCGTTTCCCACTTTGCTTTTCTTTAGCAGCAGTGATAGCCGCCACTAAAGGTTCTACTTTCAGTAACATGCCGGCCCCGCCACCATAAGGATAATCATCGACATGATGGTGCTTATTGGTTGAAAAATCACGAAAATTGACCGTATCGATAGCCACCACGCCAGAGTCAATTGCCCTACCGATAATCGATGTTTGAAAGCCTGCGGTGACCATCTCTGGAAACAGTGTTACAATATCAATATTCAACACGGTGATCAAAAACCTCCCTTTAATCTAGCAACCCTTCGATGATGTTGACCGTAATTTTCTTGTCTGTCGCATCCACAGATACAACTACATCCTTTATAGCCGGTAGATAAAGAGGTTTCCTATTGCTACTAGTCACGACCCACACATCATTGGCCCCTGGCTGTAAGATCTCACTGATTTCTCCAAGAACAATTCCGTCAGTTGACATAACTGTACAGCCAATTAAATCGTCAAAAAAATAACTATCATCTTGATGATCGGCTTTCGCCTCTTTTTTATCGACCCATAGCGTTAGTGTTTTGTATTGCTCCACTACATTGATTGATTCCTTTCCAACAAATGTAAGTAAGTCAAATTGCTTGTGTTTGCGGTGACTTTTTATCACTAACTTTTCTTTTTTTCCTTTAGCAGAAGGATTATCGACCCATAAAATTTGGTTAGGTCGATACCTTTTTTCTGGAAAGTCAGTGATAGATTGGACTCTGACTTCCCCTCTTAAACCATGTGTATTGACGATTTTTCCAACTCTTAAGAACTCCATAACTAACTCCTATATTTATACTGTGATACTAAAAAAGAGCTATGGCCAAAAATCAGTATTGATTTCTGGTCCATGCTCCCCTATTGCTACTACTCTTCAGGATCAACGATTGTTAACCGAATTTTTTTGCCCTCTGGGGTACGAATGCTATAAACAATCGTCCGAATAGCACGTGCTACCCGCCCTTTCTTGCCAATCACTCGACCTATATCAGAAGGATCTACCCTCAATTGGTATTCCGTGTATTGACCAGCCGGCTTCTTATCGATTCGAATAGCTTCCGGCTTTTCGACAAGCGGTTGTACAATGGTTAAAATCAATGTTTCAACATCTGGCATGTTGATCATCCTCTCAACGAAGGGTCTTTAGTTATTTAGAGTATTTTTGGTCATGAAATTTCTTCATAACACCTTGTCGCGATAAAATGTTTTTAACAGTATCGGAAGGTTGTGCCCCATTCCCTAACCATTTCAAAACAAGTTCTTCATCCAAGGTAACTGTTTCAGGTGTTGATAGTGGGTTATAAGTCCCAACTTTTTCAATGATACGGCCATCACGAGGTGAACGTGAATCTGCTACAACGATACGATAGAAAGGTGCTTTTTTAGAACCCATTCTTTTTAAACGAATTTTTACTGACATAATTTAATTCCTCCATACATTTTTCTCACTGAAACATACTATATCAGAATAGTTGCATGGTGTAAAGTATTTTTTCTTTACACCTCTATTTTTTCTTTTTAAGTCTCTTCTTCTTAGCCTTTTTCATTTTACGACTAACAGCTTTCATGGCTAATTGGTTTCTCTTAGACATCTTTGCCCCTGGTATGCCATTCATCATCTGTTCCATACCGTCCATATTACCATTAGCCATTTGATTCATCATTTGCTTCGATTGATTGAACTGCTTGATCATTCGGTTGACTTCCATCAGCGAACGAGCTGAACCTCTTGCAATGCGTTTCCGTCTATTTTGGCTCAAAATATCTGGATTCTCACGTTCCTCTGGTGTCATAGACAAAACGATAGCTTTCATTCTAGCCATATCCTTTGGATCAACTTGTACTTGATCAAGTCCAGGGATTTTATTCATTCCCGGAATCATTTTAATCAAATCTTCTATGGGACCCATACTAGATACCTGATCCATCTGAGCAATAAAATCATTAAAATCAAAAGTGTTTTCCTTGATTTTTTCAGCCATTTTTTCGGCTTCTTGTTCATCAAAGTCTTGTTGTGCTTTCTCGATCAGAGTCATCATATCGCCCATACCAAGGATACGAGAAGCCATTCGATCCGGGTAGAAGAGGTCAATATCAGTCAGTTTTTCACCTTGACCAATGAACTTGATTGGCTTGCCGGTGATCTCACGCATCGACAAGGCTGCCCCACCACGAGTATCACCATCTAATTTGGTCAACACAAGACCAGTGATCCCCAAATCATCATTAAAGGCTTGTGCAACATTAACGGCATCTTGACCAGTCATGGCATCGACAACCAGCAAAATATCGTCTGGATTAGCAATTGCCTTGATTCGTTTTAGCTCTGTCATCAAGGCTTCATTGACGTGTAATCGACCAGCCGTATCAATAATGACAAGGTCTCGCCCGTCATTTTTAGCTTGCTCTAACCCATGTTCTACGATTGTAACAGGATCGACTGAGGTCCCTTCTTGATAAACAGGGTAATCCAACTGCTCTCCAATCGTTTGTAATTGGTCGATCGCCGCCGGACGGTAAACGTCCCCTGCAATAAGCAATGGGCGTAAGTGGTTATTCTTATGGACATAATTTGCGATTTTACCAGCTGTCGTCGTTTTACCAGCACCTTGAAGCCCGACCATCATAATGACTGTTGGTGGTTGCTTGGAGATATTCAGTCCAACTTGCTCTCCACCCATTAAGTCTGTCAATTCTTCGTTAACAATCTTAACAACTTGTTGCGTTGGTGATAGTGCTTCTAATACGTTGCTTCCCAGTGCCCGTTCATTGACTTTTCGAACAAATTGCTTTACTACTTTGTAGTTAACATCTGCCTCTAGCAACGCTAGACGAACCTCACGCATCATTTGCTTGAGATCAGCTTCAGTTATTTTTCCTTTTTTACTAGCAGTGGAAACGGCTGCTTGTAATCGTTCCGATAATCCTTCAAATGCCATTACTTTTCTCCTTTAAGTTCATATCATCCAACTCATTGGTCATCTTCTATCACCCGTTGAATCAGTTCATTAAGTGTTTGATCTTCTCGATAATGGGTAGTGACGTATTGTGCTAATAATGCTAAGTGGTCTTGTCTTTTGTGAAATTGCTCTACTAACTTCAAACGTTCCTCATATTTTAGCAAGATCGACTCTGATCGTTTTAATTGATCATAGACAGCTTGTCGGCTAATACCATGTATCTCTGCTATTTCTCCTAATGAGAGATCCTCACGGTAATAATCCACTAAATATAAGCGCTGCTTTTCCGTTAAGAGTTGCTCGTAAAAGTCTAATAACACATTCATCTGGGTTGTTTTACTTAGTGACATACAGACTCCCCCATCGTCTAACTCCCCTCATTATATCAAATTTATAAGATCAAAAAAAGACTGGCCCATATCGCCAGTCCTCTCTTTAGCATTATTAGTCATTATTATCAGGCATCATTATTGGTAGCATTGTTGGTATCATTATTGGTCATCTTTATAAGAGGTCTTTAACCAGACCCATAATATAAAGCTCAGGGTCAAAGACTCGAAGATCGTCGATACCTTCCCCTAAGCCTACAAACTTAACAGGGATATCTAACTCATGCCGGATGGATAAAATAACCCCACCTTTTGCAGTACCATCAAGTTTGGTTAGTATCAAACCAGTAATTGGAACAGCTTCTCTAAATTGTTTTGCTTGAATCAGAGCATTTTGGCCAGTTGTTGCATCCAATACTAACAAGGTCTCTTGAGCTGGAGTTCCTAGTCCTTTTTCAATAATACGATTGATTTTAGCCAGTTCATTCATTAAATTGACCTTTGTTTGCAACCGACCTGCTGTATCTACTAATAAGTAATCATAGTGTTCTTCTTTAGCCTTTTTGATGGCATCGTAGACAACAGAAGCTGGATCGCCACCTGCTTTTCCAGTGACGACAAAAACATCTGCTCGCTTTCCCCACTCTTTTAACTGTTCAATGGCACCCGCACGAAATGTATCAGCAGCTGCCAATAACACCTTTTTCCCTGCCTTTTTATAACTATTAGCAAGTTTACCGATTGTTGTCGTCTTACCAACACCATTGACGCCAACAAACAACAAGACTGTTGGACCATTTGGATTTTCAGTGATCGTTGGCAAGCCAGCTTGCCCCTTTTCATAGATATCGACCATCTTTTCCACAATAGCTTCCTTGACTGCTTGTGTTGACCGAGCATTCTTAAGTTTGACTTCTTCTCTCAATGCATCGGTAATTGCCAGTGTCATTTCAAAGCCTACATCTGCTGAAATCAAGGTTTCTTCTAAATCGTCAAAGAAATTCTCATCAATGCTTCTAAAATCTGCTAAGAACGTATTGATTTTTTCAGAAAAACTTTGTCTAGTTTTTGCCATGCCTTCATCATAGGCATCTAGGACCACTTTCTTTTCATCCTGCTTAATGGTTTCTTGTGTTTCATCTTCACCCGTAAAAGCACGTTTGATTCTATCGAATAATCCCATCAGATCACCTCCTAGATTTGATGTTTCCGAGCACTGATTAATTGCTCAAACACCTTTGCAACCCCGTCTTCTGCATTTGTAGTAGTTACCATATCTGCGACTGCTTTCACCTCTGGGATAGCATTTCCCATAGCGACCCCAATACCAGCTTTTTTAATCATGGGTAGGTCATTCTCTTGGTCTCCTATAGCCATAATAGCACTTACCGGTACCTCAAGGATAGAGGCTAGATCACTAATAGCATGCCCCTTATTAACCGTTTTTGGTAACAGTTCCAATAAGTTTGGACGAGATTTCATAATTGTAAACCGGTCATAATAGTCCTTCGGTATCTCCTTAATAGCCGCATTCAAGACGTCTACGTCGTAAGAAAAAAGAATTTTGTTGAATTGATGCGATGTGGAAAAATCACTCAGACTCACATGCGAGAATGGCAACTTTGTCATGATTTTGGGATAACCTGACTGCCGACCTAATGGCTCATTCAACAAATAAGCATTCGCGGCATCAACAACGGCTAATGGCATATTGATGGCTTCGGCTAGTTTTAATAATGACGAAAGATCGTCTAAACTGAGTGTTACTTTTTTTAAGACTTCCCCACTAGCTGGCCGTTGGATCAAGCCACCATTATAAGTGATGATGAGATCATCTGGCGCCAACAAGTTCAACTTATGAACAAGATCGATGACACCTTGAAGTGGTCTACCCGTACAAATCACGGGTTTAACACCTATTTCTTTTAATCTTTGAACGGCACTGACCGTAGTTGGTGTGACTTCACGGTCTGGAGCAAGTAGTGTGCCATCTAGATCTATCGCTACGGCCTTAATTTTGTTCAAATCTACTGTCATAAGAACTTACCATTACCCCTCTTGTTATATATAGTCGTACATATCCTTCAAAGATTGTTACTCAATTAAGTATTCCAATATTGTATTGTAATGACTCATTCAGTCTTTACTCATTCTACTGAAGCAATACCCTAGACCAAGGCTCTGTCATCTATTTCTGCTAATTTGACCGATGCCATCTTAGAAATACCGGATTCTTGCATAGTAACACCATACAAGATATCTGCTTGTTCCATTGTCCCTTTCCGGTGAGTGATGACCATAAACTGTGTTTGTGGTGTAAAAGTCTTCAAATAACGGCCATAACGGTCGACATTAGCATCGTCTAGTGCGGCTTCTACTTCATCTAACAAGCAAAATGGTACAGGTTTAGTTTGTAAAATAGCAAATAGTAATGCTATCGCAGTTAATGCTCTTTCCCCACCAGAAAGTAAACTCAACGATTGTAGTTTTTTACCAGGTGGCTGAGCAACAATCTCGATTCCTGTGGTCAGAAGATCTTTAGGATCAGTGAGTTCAAGTCTCGCTTGTCCCCCACCAAACAATTGCGGAAATGTTTCCTCAAAATGTTGATTGACAGACTCAAATGTCTTTTTAAAGCGTTTGATCACTTCTTGGTCCATGGTCTTCATTGTTGACCAAAGTTCCTCTTTTGCTTCATCCAAATCTGCTTTTTGTTGGGACAAATCGATATAACGATCATTAATTTCATCAAAATCTTCGATTGCTGCTAAATTAACTGGCCCCAGTTTTTTGATTGCTTGCTTTAACTCAGTAACGCGTTGTCGACCACTAGCAACAGCCACAGTCAATGGTTCTAGCTCTAGAGCTTTTTCGTAACTGATATGATATTCCTCAGTCAATAGAGACAGTTTTTGATCCATAACACTTTCATAACGTGTTAGCGCCTTTTCAGTTGTTGTCATTCTATAATGGTGTTTCTCTAACGTTTCACTGATTTCAGTCTCTTTTGCACTAAGGCTACTGATGACTCGATCACTTTCTTCAAGTATCTTCTGAATCTTAATCTTTTCTTGATTGATATGTTGTTGATCTAAGTCAACTTTCTCAAGTTCAATGAGCAATTCAGCTTCTTTTTCTTCCAACCTTTTTTGACTGTCCTTAGCACTCTCTTGGTTAGTCGTTAACATAGCCATCTCGCTGATTAGCGACTCTAATTGTGCCTTGTAACTTGCTTGTTCATTCACTAGAGCTTGACGTCTCTCTACTTGTACAGCAAATTCCTTTTCAGCATCAAAAATAGTTTGTTGGATTTTCCGCTGTTCTTCAGCTCGATCAGTATCAGCAGTTTGCGATTTTTCAATTTCTGTTTTCTTTTGAGCCGATTGCTGTTCAACCTCATTAATTCTAGGTTTGATAGTCTTGATATCTGAAATAATCTGTTCAAGATCCTCTTGAGCAAGTTTAGCTTCATAGCGCGCCACTTTTAACGCTTGAGTGAGCTGTCCAGACTCTTCCGTTAAAAAACGTTTCTCGGCCGCTAATTCTTTTTGCTTTATTTCAAGATCTCTCAGCTGATTGGAGGTTTCTACTAGTTGTTGGCTAAGTCTCTCCTTTTCGGCACTTTTAGCAACAAGTATTTCTTTCTCTTTCTTTCCAGCTTTCTCAAGTTCTTTTAGTTTCTTTTGCAATGCAGAAAGTTGACGAGTTCTACCAATCAAGTTAGGACCTTTACTTCTTTTTTGTCCCCCCGTCAGTGATCCACCTGGATTTAAGAGATCACCATCCAATGTGACGATTCGTAAATGAAAATGCGTTTTCTGAGCTAGCTCGTGTGCTGTTTTTAGATGGTCTACGACGATATACCCACCTAATACATTACTGATTGCTGGTTCAACTAGCTCATCATATGATACTAGATCAATTGCGACTCCAATAAATCCTGCAAATGACTGACAGGCTGCCAAATCAGTTGATGACACCGTTCTTTTTTTCATCGTCGTCAACGGCATGAAAGTCGCCCGACCCATTTTCTCTTTTTTTAAGTAAGTAATGGCAGCATCTGCTGATTGCTCATCTCTCACTATAACATTCTGAGCCGACCCTCCTAGCAAAACGGTTATAGCTTCTTCAAACTTTTCTGGCACACTGATTACTTCCGCAACAGAACCAACAATCCCCGGCAATTGCTTCTTTTTTTTCAGGATGGCTTTGACACCCGCAAAGAAGCCAGCATAATCATCTGCTAATCGTTCCAAGCTATTGTAGGTAGCAAGTTGTTGATGGTAATCATTCTTTAAATGTTGCCATTTTGCTTCGGCTTCTTGATAACTGACAGATTGTTTTTTTGCCGTTATTCCCAACGTCTCGTGGTGTTTAGTTGTCTCGACTAACTGGTTTGTTTTCTCTGCAAGTTGCTCATCATTTACTTCTATCTTATGATTGGTTTTAGCCAATTCGCTTTCTTTTATACTAACCGCCTGATTCGATTTTTCAAGCTGATGCGTTTGTGTTTCCTTTTCTTTCTCTAACTGTGCCAATTGTTGATGCATTTTAGACGTTTGTTGTAACAGCCCAAAGTATTCATCTCTTAAGTCTTCTACTTTTGGTAACTCGGTTTCTGATATTTTATTAAGTAGCGCCTTTAAAGCTGCGAGTTCTGTCTTGACCTTTAACTCATTAGCTGCAACAGCATCGACCTTTTCACCAATTACCTTGATCTGTGCCTCAAGATCTTTTTGCTTTTTCAAAGACTGTTCCGTCTGCTCAGTTTGTTGCGTCCCCGTTTGTAATAAGTGAGTCAAACGCTCTTTGACTAAAGCAATCTCGCCCTCAATGCGTGCTTTTTTAGTCTGGTTAGCTACATTCTTATCCTCAACAGTTGCTTGATCACTCTCTTTATATGATCGGTCTTTAGCAACCTGATCTCGTTTCACCTTTACTGCTTGCTTTTGGTGATTCAATTTCTCTATCAGACGATTTTGTTCAACTAAGTCTGATTGCGAGTGATCATATTGCGTTTTAGCTGCTGTTAATTCAGCTGTTAGGACTTGTACTTCAAGTTTGCTTTTTTCCTTATCTAAATCAAGATAGGTTTCAGCCGACTCTTTTTGATTTCTTAAAGGTTCAAGTTGTTGCTCTAATTCATAAATAATATCCTTCAGTCGATCTAAATGATCTTCTGTTTTTTTGAGTTTACGTTCTGCCTCGGATTTTTGCATTTTATAGGTTAAGACACCAGCAGCTTCTTCAATGATAGAACGTCTTTCCTCAGGTTTATTGTTAAAAATTTCCTCCACTTTACCTTGAGAGATCATAGAGAAAGCCCCTTTACTAAAACCTGAGTCCATCAATAGTAAGGTGATATCTTTCAAACGTGAAGGCTTTTTGTTAATCAGATATTCAGAGTCACCATTACGATGATAACGACGCGTAATGATGACTTCATTGTAATCAAGGGGCAAGAAGTGATCTTCATTATTGAACTGTAAACTAACTTCACAAAAATTGACGGCTTTTTTACTGTCAGATCCCGAAAAAATCAGGTCCTCCATTTTTTTGCCGCGCAAGGATTTTGCTGATTGTTCTCCAAGGACCCATTTGATAGCTTCTGATAGATTTGATTTACCACTACCATTTGGACCAACAATAGCGGTAACACCTGAATCAAGCTGTATAACTGTTTTATTAGCGAATGATTTGAAACCATTCAATGTGATTTTTTCCAGTTGCATGCGTCTCTCGTCATCCTATTCTAAATATCTTTTAGTCTCTCTTACTTTTTTATATTGATGTCAAATTTTTGACAAAGCATCTTGTGCTGCTGCTTGCTCAGCTACTTTCTTGCTATTTCCTCTTCCGATACCAATTTTAGTCTCATTTTTACTGACTGCCACTAAAAAAGATTTTTGATGTGCAGGTCCCTTTTCCTCAATCAAGTCATAAGAAATTTGAACTGGACCATCCATTTGAAGCTTTTCTTGTAATAGCGTTTTATAATCTGTTATTTTCTCAATGACTTGATCAACTTTACTCGTCACTTGAGAGATGATGAAGTCTTCTGATACCTCATATCCACCTTCTAGATACAAAGCACCAATCACCGCTTCGAACACGTCACAGAGCAAGCTAGGACGCTTTCTACCACCACTAGCATC
>OMJG01000887.1_pt1 | contig 19792 bp, 19 predicted proteins | sample 1646431 | NCBI WGS metagenome assembly OMJG01 (sample SAMN03771674, study PRJEB25209) | food metagenome | isolation source: Cotija cheese | place: Mexico:Jalisco,Michoacan | collected 2011-12-12
GGTTAAATTCTTGGAACATATCGAGATTGAGTTGTTTTAATGGTCGTTGTCCTACAATGGCTAACAATGGAACGTTATCATGTTTAGCATCATATAGTCCATTGAACAAGTGAGTTGCTCCAGGACCAGCAGAACCGATACAAACACCTATTTTACCAGTAAATTTGGCACTCATTGCCGCAGCCAATGCCCCAACTTCTTCATGTCTAACTTGCACAAAGTTGATTTTGCCTTGTTCTTTTTCAAATGCGTCCATCAAAGAGTTAAGAGAGCCTGCTGGTAAACCATAAGCATTGTTGATGCCCCACTCTTCTAATACCTTTAAGCCAGCAACCCAGCCGTCAATTTTGTCGTTCAAAATCAATCACTCCTGTAATATTATTGTATATCTTTATAGACATAGACAACCGCATTATACTCCTAATATCGCATTAGTCTACCCTTGAGGCTCAAAAAATCCATTTTTTTCACAAATAGAAGCATTTAAGAAAGATTTTTTAATAAGCTTACAAAATTTTTGATAGCGATTTATTGAAATGGGTTACTTCGCTATATACAATCTCTTTTTACAAATCTACTAATCAAAATAAAAAGGACCATCTTGAAAAAGATGATCCAACACTCTCAATTGCAAATTCACATTCATTGTATGTTTGTCTTATTCTAAAAGATTGTTACAGATTGATTACCTCAGCCGTTAAAAAAATATTACTGGTTAATGACTTCAGCTTTTAAAAAAAAACTAATACTGGTTAATAACCACAGCTTTAAAAGATTATTACTGGTTGATGACCTCAGCGACATCGTCAGTAGTCGTAACATGGACACTATCTCCCTTATAAGCCATGGCATACATACCACCAACAACCAGTGCTCCCCCTACTAAATTCCCGACAACGACAAAAAAGAGATTGAAGAGCATTTCCCACAGTGAGTTAAGCCCACTATTCATCCCCATCGTCAACAGAAAGACATTCGCAACACTATGTTGGAAACCTAAGAAGACAAAAGCAGCTACTGGTGGCCAAATCAGAACCATCTTTGAAATATGTGATTGACTACTATCAGCAAGCCAGATGGCTAAAGTAACTAAGACATTACAGAATATACCTGAAACAATCATCTCTAATGGACTCGCATCAATCTTAGATAGAACCATATGTTCCAGCACATCACGATTCTGATTAGTAACAAAATGCATGACCGACCCTGCGCAAAAAGCTGTCAACATTGCGCCTATAGCATTGAAAATTAAGACCACCAACCAATTCTTTACCATATCCTTGAAGCTAATGACTTTTAAATAGAAACCAAGCGAAAGTTCCAGAATATTGCCGGTAAATAACTCTCCACCTGCAACTACGATCAATAACAATCCAATTGGGAAAAAAAGTGCACCAATCAAGGCATTCAGATCGGTTGTTATGGAACTCATCACTTTGAAATAGAGTAAATAGCCTAAAGAAATATAAACCCCCGCTAAAAAACCTAGAATAGCTGTTTTATAAAGCGGCTCAACAGCCTTGGCCTCACCTTTATGAGAAGCATATTGTAACAAATCATTTCCTAATAGATCCATTTTTTCCATCCTAACTACTAGAATTTGACCCATTTCTCATGAGTCAGTTTTTCTGCTTTCATTCATGATATTAGTCATTGCCTATTCATGATTGTATTCATGATTGTATTCATAATCGTATTAATGATTCCATTTATGGTTTTATTCGTTTTTAAGTAGTTAAACAGGTATTACACTAGTATATAGGAGTTTATTGACAATTAAAACCCTAACTTTTACTTTTAATACCTTTTCAATCGTTCGTCATTTAACTATAGAAACTAACCAGACCTCAAAAGACGATTCGGTTCAGAAAATCAACAGCATAAACGCCACGTTCATCTCGTCTTATATGGGATAAGCTTGTTGATTTGGGGTCAGGAATCTCAAGAACATTCTCTTCTACTAAACTAGAAATCAAAAAACGAATCGCAATGCGATGAGAGACGATAACAATTGTTCCGTCTTTTACCTCTTCGGCGACACGATCAAAACCTGTGCGAACGCGTTTTGATAGCTCGTCAAAAGTCTCCCCACCGTTATGCGGTTGATAGTGAGATTGATCAAACCAAAAATCATGCCATTCCTTTGGATCTTTGGCCTCAATAGCTGCGAAGTATTGCCCTTCCCAATCTCCCATGTTGAGCTCTTGAAACTCGGGTACAATCTCTAGCTTTGTTTTGAGAAAGTGATTCAGGTGCTCAGAAGTTTGAATTGCTCGTTTACTAGGACTAGTGTAAATTCTATCAATGACATCGATATCGCTATCTTGGATCATTTGTGCCATTGCCTTTCCGAGTAAATCTGCGTCTAGCACACCTTGAGATGTCAGTGGTAAATTCTGCCACCCTTGCATTCTCTTTTCCACATTCCAAACCGTTTGTCCATGTCGCACAAAATATACTTGCAGTCCCATAAAATTGATTCACATCTCCTGTTAAATAAATAGGATCTATATTATTTATATATTCTGACTATATCGTGTTATATCGTGTTTATATCGTTTTATATCGTTTTTATACTGCTTATAGGGTGATCATATCTACTTACATGATGTTAACATAGGATTTCAACAAAATTTCAATAGGATTTGGTCATCACCCTCATATCCCTTATTTCATTTTAAAGGCAAAAACTTTTATTTCAAGCCTAACTTGCTTATTGAAAAATCTATCCTTAAGTTTTACATGAACGTGTTCGTAACAGCTATCATGAACTTGACTACTGACATGAAATTGAATGTTGACAGGTAATGCGTGTTATTTGAGCTCTTTAAGCAATACTGTTACGTTTATAGTATAGGGGAGGAACGTAAGATGGACAAAAATTTGATCAAAAAGTTACCAATCGACCAAATCACAGATATCAAGCCGATATCAGGTGGGGACGCCAATGATGCCTATCAAGTGGTAACAACCAAACAACGTTACTTTTTATTGGTACAACCTAATCACCCAAAGTCATTTTATGAAAGTGAGATTGCTGGATTAAATGCCTTTAAAGAGGCTGGAATTAAGGCACCACGTGTCATCGCCACTGGGGAGATAAATGGTGATGCTTTTTTGCTACTCAACTTTTTAGAAAAAGGAAGTGGTAGTCAAAGAGAATTAGGTCAATTAGTGGCTAAACTCCATAAAACACCTTCACCAAATGGTCAATTTGGCTTTGACTATCCTTACTCTGGCACTAGTATCACCTTTGACAATAGCTATACTGATTCATGGATAGACCTCTTTGTTAATCGCCGTCTTGATAAACTAGCTCAAGTGATACTGGAAAAAGGATTATGGACAGAACAAGATCATACGCTGTACAAAAAGGCTCGAGAAATCATCGTCGCTACTTTAGAAAAACATGACAGTAAGCCTGAGTTGATTCACGGCGACCTATGGGGTGGAAACTACATGTTCTTGTCAGACGGTAGTGCCGCACTCATAGACCCTGCGGCTTTATATGGAGACCGAGAATTAGATATTGGTGTCACCACAGTATTTGGCGGCTTCAGCTCTGATTTTTACGAAACTTACCAAGAGACTTATCCATTAGCTCTTGGCTACCAACAACGTTTACAGTTCTACCGCCTTTACTATTTGATGGTACATCTAAACAAATTTGGCACGTTATACACTAATGGCGTCCAAAATGCCCTAGAAACTGTCATTAACGATCAATAAACAACAGTTGCCTTTTGACTTATACCATTGGCGGTTATACAATACCTTTAATAAGTGACTAGAATAATGTCATACAGTCTACATTTTCTTGTTTACGTTTAATGGTGGGGAGTCTATGACGTTTTTTGTGTGGTTAATTACTCTACTTTTGGTAGTTTTAGCGTCATTTCTGTGTTATTAGCAGGGTATGCTGAGGAGGATTCTTATGAAAAGTATTATAAAAGGTGGTCATGTCTTATTACCGCATGCGGATGATTTTGTGAAGTTAGATATCATGGTTGATGATTCAGGGAATATTTCTGAATTAGGAGATGATATTGCTATTACTGGGAATGAGATGACCCACGTGATTGATGTCACTGACAAGTACATCATTCCGGGCTTAATTAATGCTCATGCTCATTTGTTTGCCACAGGCAATCTATCAGATAGAAAAATCACACCAGCAAAAGTCAAGACTATTGCTACACTTTTAAATACAGTCGTCAAAAGTGGGACGGTAGTTCCTGACAAAAATGCGGATTTCTTTGAGCCACTTAACGCCCTATTGGATGATATTGCTGATAACAAACTGCCAGAATCACTGAATAAAATATCTTTAGAAGAAGGATAAACTGGTTTTAAAGGGGCACCTATGACAAATAATTTGTTCTTAACCGATCACATTACCTATACTAAGCGGCAAAAATACGTTATTAACTATATTTATAAACATATTGACACTATTCCTTTTATGACTATCAACGATTTAGCCAAGGCTAGTGGGACATCAGTTGCAACGATATCTAGACTTGTAAGAATTGCTGGCTATGATTCTTTTAAGGATTTGAAAACGTCCATTGTGACGACAAAAACCGTTGCCTCCCCAGCTGAAAAAATTGGTAAGGCAATGAAAAATAGCGAACAATCAGATTTTTCAAAATCACTTCTTTACCATGCCTTTCAAATTGAAAAAACGCTAGAAATGATTGATCAACAAGCGATACATGAAGCAATAAACCATATACTGACTGCAAAAACCATCTATTTCCATGCCAAAGGTGCGGCGCATTCTCTTGCTGAGCTTTTTGCCTTTAGGCTTAATCGGATTGGACTAACCACCAACCTTTTAGCAAGCGGTGGATCTGAAATCTTTGAACAGTTAACACAAGTTACAGATAAGGATTTACTTATTCTTTTTAGCTTTCAAAAAGCCTCACAAGAAGCAAAAGTCTTACTAGAACATACGAGAAACATTAGTTGCCCAACGGTTCTTTTTACTAGCCAACTGTATGATAGCTCTTCTAACAGAGCAGATATCAACCTATATGTGTATCGTGGCGAGGAAACAGAATATCACTCTATGACTGCTCCAGTCGCTATTATTGATACCTTGACTGTCCTTGTTGCCAAGAGTGCTGGAGATAAAGCTATTGAATATCTTGATCGTTTATATCATTTAAAACAGAACTATATCGACCACATTCCTCGATGAAATCATTAACTTTATATAGCAGTCTACCTTGTGCATCCATACACTATGATAAAGAAGATGTTGTTATTTCTTATATCATTTACTTTGAAAAATACTAGTTAATTAAAGAAGGAACTCTTTTTAACCTAGTGATAGGAAAACAATTGTCTACGGTTTAAATTGTGATTTGTTTAGAATATATAACAAAGATAAAAAACAAAAAAGAAGCTTAATTGGCTTCTTTTTTTGTTTTGCTCGTTTAGTTATCATTCAGTTAATGAGGCAAAATTGAAACATAATTGCCTCCTAATGCATCGATTTGTTTCATTGCCTTTTTCAACGTACTTGCCGTCTCGACTCTAAATACTGCATCACTTGCAGTATGAACGGTATAGTTTTCACTTAAAACTGCTTTTTTCAAATCTTCAACTGTATCGACATCATATCTGAAATTGTTGTATACCCTCAATATTGATAGCCTTGGTGCGTATCACTACCTGCTACAACAGGCTTTTCAAGAGACTTAGCAAATGAATTAACCTCAAATTCACATAACTCTCCCTTAGCAGCAAAATCTTTCCCATTCAAATCAATAAAATCATAGTTCGCAAGAAGCTCTGGTGCTAAAGATGGGATATTTCCACCTTCACGGTATGAATGAGCAGCGCCAAATATAACCGGATACTGTTTAACTAACTGACCAAGACCTTCTAAAGGAATGAAATGTCCTTTTTTCATAAAAGGCTTTAAATCATTGTGGATGGCCAGAATATCCTTTAATTGGCCAATCACTAAGTTATGCCCACCTTCATTGATATCAATTTCTATACCAGGAAAAACTTTTAGTTGATTCTTATAGATAAAGCAATCTCCTTGAGGTGTTAATTCTGTTGCAACAAACTCATATAAATCCTCAAATTGCGTGGTGTTGAAGTGCTCGGTCAAACATAAGGCTTCTAAACCTGACCCAATCGCAGTATCGAACAACCACTTTGTATATTCTTTTTTAAATATTAGTGTTTTTGCAAGTTTGCCATGTGTGGAAATCAATAATCATGTTAAAGCTCCTTTATAGTTTATCGTTTTTTGTGCTGTTTTATTATCTTCTTTTAGTTTGGTGCTTTAATTTATTGTTAAAGCAGATTGTTTTTAAAGACATGCTGTAGCATTTTTACAGCTTATCGTTACATTTTAAGTATACTAACTAAAGGCATTCAGACCATAGCTAAGTTGGCAATAGCTATAGAGTAATATACAAACTAGTGATTGCAGTGGCCATTACAAAGAAAAATGAGGCAAGGCTAAATATCAGATCATTAGTTTTGAATTCTAAGTGTGCCAGTTTTATTTGTCGAACTTTGGGATTTTTCATTGATCGACGGTAGCCTTTAAGTTCCAAAGACTCAATTAATGTCCGTGATCGCTTGGCAGTGTTCAAAATTAAAGGGTAAAATGAAATCATGATCACAGTAACTTGATTCACCATTATTTTTATATTATTAATCAGTCCACCGCCGACCGGGCTTACACCTCTTAGTTTGTATGACAAAAGAATGTGTTGGTATTCTTCAAGCATGATTGGCAAGATTCTGTAAGCGAAAGCAATCGAGAACGTGAGTTGATCTGGGAACTTAAAATAGAGTAAACCACTGGCTAATTGATCAGGGTCCAGTCCAGAAAAAACAGTCACTGATGCCAATGATACTATTGAAACCTTTAGTGTTAAAACTAATAACGCAGGAATGAGTGTCCCATTGCCACCAAAAAAAAGAGCAACAATCAATAAGTAACCCGTTTGAGAAAATACACCCACAAAGAATACCACTAATACCAAAGGAGCTATCCTCGCAAGATAAGTCGTCAAGCTTACCAATAAAAACCAAGCAAATAGAATAACAACGTTGTTCACAAACCATGGAAAAAGCCCGAAAAAAAGGTACCAGATCAACAAAGTTCGAGGATCTAATGTAGCAATAGGAGTATTTTGATTGCCGTATGCATTTTGGATCACCTGATCTCTTAAGAAATCTATATTAAGTTTAGAGCCAATTGATTCTCCTAAACGACTCATATGATAGTGCCCCCTTTTATGGATCCTACAAATTGATCAATCGTATAACTGTTAAGATTTGGATGAATGATTTTACCCAATTTAAAAATATCTGGAGCTTTTATTCCAACCAAATCAGCTACCATATTGTCATTAAAAATCTGGTTTTTGGAACCATCGGCAATCATTTTGCCATCATGCAATACAATTATTCGTTCTGCCCACTCACTCATCAACTGTAGATCATGAGTCGCAATCACAACTGTCTTATCGCCACTTGCCAGATCATTTAATGTCTTTAAAATTTGGTGTCTCGTCGCAATATCTAAACTTGCTGTTGGTTCATCTAATAACACTAGCTCTGGTTCCAATGCCATGCCAATTGCTAGAGAAGCCCTCCTCATCTGTCCTCCCGATAATAACCTGCCATCAGAAGATTCGATTTCCGATAGAGAAAATTGATTGATCAAAGCGGTAGCTCTTTCTTGATAATCCTGATGATTTCTCTCTTTCATCGCATACTCGATATCTGAACGGATTGAATCTCTAATAAACATTTCCTCAGGGTTTTGATAAATATAAGTAATCTTTTCTGTCACTTCAGAAAAGGGTACTGCCGAGACATCCTTTCCCTCTAGATAGACCAGACCATGAAGTGGCTTTGTCAAGCCCATCATTATTTTCAAGAGTGACGTTTTTCCAGCTCCGTTAGAGCCAACTAATGCAATACGTTCTCCATGGTAAATATCGCAAGACAAATCATTGAATAATAACTTTTCTTCTCGCTTTTTTGCTTTTTTTGCATATGAGAAGGATATATGATCTAAACGAATAAGCGGCTTTTCTATATTTGCTTTGCCTCTAATTTCTTTGCCTTTTTTTATTTCTTCTTTTATAGTTACTGATTTTCTTATTTTTGTTATATTTTTTCCTTTTTCTGTTTCTTCTACTATTTCATTTTTTGTATTATTTCCAGAAACACCTGAATGATTACCAATTAAACCTTGGGTGATGAGCATCTCGATATAGCCACGGGCTTCATCATACGAAATAGGAAACTGGTCTGTCGTTTTTTTGCCAATTTGCTTTTCAAGTCGCTGTGCTACGATAGTGACACTTGGCGGATAAACATGCTCAGCAATAAGATCTTCCACTAGGTTTAGGGCCTCTTTCGTTCGTTTGTGCCACTTTATGCGTCCCTCTTTGACGAGAATAACTTCCTCACAATACTCTGCAATAAAATCAGTATGATGTTCGATTACGATGATTGTCTTCCCTAACTTTTCATTTAAGTATTTCAAAGTACGGTAGATTTCTTTTGCCTTTAACGGATCTAATTGAGCAATGGGTTCATCGAGTATCAAGACATCAGGATTAAGAGATAACGCACCCGCCAAAGCCAGCAAATGCTTTTGCCCACCAGAAAGCTCCCATATAAAATCTTTGAGCTTATGAGATAACCCTACTTGTTTGATGGCAGTCTCGCCTCTCTGTAAGTAATCCATTCGCCCATAATTCAAACAGGCAAAGGAGGCATCATCTAAGACCGTTGGACGAACTATTTGGTTTTCAAAATCTTGATAGACATAACCGACTAATTGAGCTATTTCGCTAATATCAGCCTCAGTGACAAGAGTTCCATCAACCTTAACTTCTCCAGAATAATCTCCTTCATAGAAATGTGGAATCAACCCGTTGATAGCTTTACATAGCGTAGATTTACCACACCCATTGTTGCCCACCACTGCTACAAACGAACCTTTTTTAATATCCAGATTAATCTGATTCAGTGTTGTCTTTTGGCTTCCAGGATATGTAAACGACAAATTGCGGATAGTAATCATAGTATCACTCCGAAGGTGCTATTTTTTTTGAACGCCGTTTAACGATCACTATGATAGCAATTATAAGAAGGGCAACAGCTGTCATAATTGATAACAACATTGCCGGTGACGACCCTGCCCAACTCGCCTCCCAATCTATCAGTTCGAAACCAGTTTCGGATAAAAACTCCGCTGCAATGGCTGCTAAAAAGGCAATAAACATATAAAATAGAGTTTTGCCACTAATCGCATTCCCAGAGTTAATAAATGAGGACTTGTCTCTAGGACGAATGCCCATTAAAGGCTCAATTTTGCCGTATAATTTGGGAACAAGGTACAATGTCGGTAAAATGCAAAACAAAATCCCTGAAAATAGGAAATCATTGAGTAACGAAAATCCTTCCGTAAAATAGACACTCTCTGGTAACCCAGCTACTGCTTCAAAATCCTCAACAGCTAGTTGAACTTTTAGAACATCTACAATAAAACCAAGACCAAGTTGTACAAAGACACCTAACGCCGCTGCAACACCAACCCTCTTTTTATCCGTCGGGTTAGTGACAAGACGTCCTGCAACCAAAATACCAATCGTGACAGTTATAAACTTTTCGGCTTCCCCCAACCCGCCAAATTGGCCCAGCATGATTTCGCTGAAAACTAATTCCCCAGTAGCAGCCCCAAGTGCCACAGATAATGGATCAAGCAACATGGCTAACGTCAAAGGAATAAAGAAAAAATACTCAATAGAAAACTCGACAATCCCAACTTGAATAGAAGGAATAAGTTCAGTAAACATGGTTGCAATCCCATATAGTGACATCGACAAAACAAAGATCATCAGTTTCTGCGCATCGTTTTTTTGTTGCTGCCTTCCCATAATAGACATCCTCTTTTCTGTTATTCAGTGTTATAATTTGAAACTGTCTAAAGCTTAGCAAACAAATATAGATTTCTTGTGTAGATATTGTAAAATGTAAGTTAATTTACACTTTACTATTTTTTGTAATTAATTTTACATTTTATTAGTTCATTATCGACTTTATCACTATTAATTAATCGCTCAATGATCTAGTTAGTCCTACTATTTATTAACAGCAAATTTGGGTAAAAAAAGCAGCAGTGACAACAAAATGTCACCGCTGCTTTTTAATTCTCTTATGGCTCGAAGCTGACCGCTCATTGAACATCCTTGTTTTTAATCAGTGTTCCCTGAGCAACTTCTTCGTAAATAAGGTAATCTTACCTGAGAATTATAAATTCTCAGCAATCTCACCTTATCTCTCGAAGCTAAACGCTCATTGAACATCCTTGTTTTTAATCAAGTCAACTAAATCATCGAATGTATGTGTGAGGTCATAGTCATCTTTTTCTTTAACTTCACTCAATCTCTTTAAAATTGCTAATATTTTGTTGGGATCTGTTTCTTTTGTGTGATCAACGTAATTCAATTCTCTCAACCAATTATAGTAGGAGAAACTAGCCTTGCCGTAGCTATTATCAAATACCAATACTGGTGTCTTAGTAATAACGGCAAAAATCATTCCGTGTAAGCGGTCAGTCACAACCACTTCACTACTCTTAATTTCTTTTAATTTGTCATGGATCAAATCGCGTCTTTCCACAAGGTTGACTGTTCTCTTCCCAGTTTCTTCTTCACCATCGTCCGCATATTCTGGCATGGTCGTGTCTGTTTGATTTACATCAGTACCCGCTTTTTCAATCCGTTTAGAGAGTTCATCAATCAACTGATCATCTGTAATCTTTTCAGAATCTTCGCGAAGAATAAACAAGACACCTTCTCGATCAACATCTGGTAATTCTGGATTGAGCGATAAAACGATATCTGTTGTAAATAATACTTTTGCTTTAAAGTATTGTTGGAATTTCGCCAAGGATTTAGACTCTCTGGCAACAATCGTCAAATTAGGGTTCTTGTTGTAGGCCTCTTGACTCAATTTCAATTCTTTTTGCCCTTCTGGGGTATCCAAGAAGTTGACGGATTGAGGGAAAGAAATTGTCTTATTATGAACAAAGGTGCTAAATACTTTCCTTCTCGCACGTTCATGGTTTAAGTAGACACTTCCAATATTACCTCCACCACTATAACCGATAATATCATCATCACGTAACAGTGGCAGTAATTCTTCAATGGCCTTATCTGTTTGCGGTTCCGTTATTTCGATATATTGAAATTCTGGAAGGTACTTTTCAAAAAAACGCTTTTCAGCATGTGCTATGGCTAAGTCTCCTAGATTATTATAAGTAGGAACGCCGAACATAAAGAATCTTTGGTGATCATCTGGCAACTGCTTTAAGAATTCTGCGAGGCTAATAGCATCGTTTGAATAGTCTACATTTAGTTTTTCAAACTCACTTGCATTACTTTTTGTCATATAGTTCCACCCTTTTAATTTTTTTAGCACACCTTAATTGTACCATTGTCATTCTGAAGCTAATAACAATATACTTAATGATGAAAGAACGGCTTCTGATTGATCTCTATGATTCTTCAACCGAAAGCTATATCTTTTTTCTCAACCTTTCCTTTTTTCACTACTGTTTCTTTTTTGTATTTGTAACCGCTATAATTATTTTTTTGCTATATTATCTGCCATACTATGCTATTATGAGTGTAACTTATTTCGTTATAACTTTTAGACACTCAATAAGGAGTTGACTATCATTTGCTATATTTTGGAAATGACTATCTACAAGGTGCACATCCGAATGTTTTAGATGCCATCGTCAAAACAAATACCGAAAATCTTCCTGGTTATGGGACAGACCACTACTGCGATTCAGCTGAGGTCAAAATTTTATCCGCTTGTGGTGTTCCAGATGGAGAGGTTCACTTTATCACTGGTGGCACTCAAACAAACCAAATCATCATCGCCTCGCTATTGAAAATCTATCAGGCTGTCATTAGCGCCGATAGTGGACATATAGCAACTCATGAGGCAGGAGCCATCGAATACAGTGGTCATAAAGTTCTAACATTGCTTGGCCAAGATGGTAAATTAAAACCAGCTGATGTTGCTGATTACTTGAAACGCTTCTATCAAGATGACAATAGAAGCCACATGACACAACCTGGAATGGTCTATATCTCTCATCCTACAGAATATGGGACCCTTTATACAAAAGAAGAGTTGACTGAATTATCGACAATTTGCAAATCCTACGACATTCCATTATTCATGGATGGTGCACGCTTAGGATATGCATTGGCTAGTCCAGAATCTGACCTCTCTTTAACAGATATAGCAAATCTTGTTGATGTCTTTTATGTTGGTGGAACAAAGGTTGGGGCACTTTGTGGAGAAGCTGTTGTTTTTCCAAGTAAACAAACCGTTCCTCCCCATTTTGAAACAATCATCAAACAACATGGTGCCTTATTAGCAAAAGGCCGTCTATTAGGAATCCAGTTCGATACTTTGTTTACTGACAGCTTATACTTATCTATCAGCCAACACACTATTGAAATGGCACAACTTCTGAAGAATGGTCTACAAGCCAAAAATTACCAATTCTTTATCGATTCGCCTACCAACCAACAGTTTATCATTGTTGACAATGATTTCTTAGAAACACTGAAAGAACATGTGAGTTACACCATCTGGGAACCATATGACGATCAACACACGGTCATTCGTCTAGTCACCAGTTGGTATACTAAAAAAGAAGAAGTCATCGAACTATTGACCTATTTTTAATCAACAGAACAAAAAAACTTTTGCCAATATTGGCAAAAGTTTTTTTGTTACCAGTTACCTATCTTGAGCTTTACCCTTTTTTTCTATCTTAGCGGGTACAGGTTGATGATATTGAGGGTTTAGATGCTTAACATGATTGCTTTGTGTGACGAAGAGAACAACTGCTGCAATCCCAGCTCCAGCTAGATTACAGATGAAATCCTTCATGGTATCAAATAATGCTGCTTGCCCTACCAAACCTTGATATCGTTGCATGTTTAAATCAAACAAATGGTCACCAGTAAATTCATAGATTTCCCAAAAAACACCTAAAGTCGTTGCAAAACAAACTGCAAATGCGACTCGGCTCAACACCGGCCACGTTTTGTCCGTCAATTTATACCCAATATCGGCGATGACATAGCCACTAAAGAGATGTAAAACCGAATCAAAATAGATAAAGCGAGAATACAATGAAAATCCATTACCACCACCGATAGATAACACGATAAAGATGTGTATCAAGAAAGTAGTAGTTGTTCCCAACTTACCTACCAAGAGATCTGACAAGTGAATTAATATCACTATAATCCAAACACCAGCGCCGAGTTGAATGAGATGAAAAGCATCCTTTTCAATTGTACCTGACAGTAATGTCCTTACAAAACTCAGTAATAATATCAGTGACATAGCTCCCAAAGATAACCACTCAAAATTTTTGATTTTCATTTTCTTCTAATCCTTTTCCGGTGCTCAGACCTACCACATGCATCGAAACTACCTTAGTTGTAGCATAGCCAACCCCTAAAGTCGACTATTCCTATTTTGACCCTGTTATCCCGCACAGAAAAAGCGTCGTTTCAAACAAGCTTCTTTTTGTTTAGCGCTCCCAATCACTGTCCCACGCCCTCTGGTATCAACACTACACACTCTGATTGGTATTTGCTTTAATCGTGCAAAATCAACAGCTTCTTTATGGATGACCCTATTCCCCTTTGATACTAATTGATAGTAAGCATCATAGCTCAGAAAATCATAGTACACTTTTTCTGATTTGATCTCATCATTGTAGATTCCCTCAGTATCTTTCCAGTTTTCATACAGTGCAGCTTCTAGTGCATAAGCAATGACCGCAGCAGTAATATCTGAACCACCACGAGAAAATAGGTGGATTTCTCCTTTATAATTGCCATAAAAACCTGGTATTAGACAATTTTGATAGCTTTTGCGAGCTTTGAGAATGGCAGCCACACTACGTTTGACATCGATTTGCTTATCATTAGCAAAGTAGATTAACTCTCTTGAATCCACAAATGTCATCCCAAAATACTCTGATAAAATCTCTGCACTTAAATACTCTCCAGTTGCTAAACAGTTATCGTAATCTCCATAATGCATCCTCAGACTGGCTTCCTCAAAGATCTTTGTATAGTCTCTCTCACATCCGAGTATCGCTATGACATCTTCATGATAGGCTATCACTTCAGAAATCAACTGATCCTTTCGAGACCTATTTTCTTCCTGATAGATTTCAATCAAAAAATCCGTCAGTTTTTTACCGAATTTATTCCCGCCAAAAGCAGAAACCACTACCATTTTATGGTCATCGTCTAAAATACTAGCTTTAATTCGTTTGATATGCTCAATATTTTGTAAAGAAGACGACCCAAACTTTGCGACAATCATCATTATTCCACCACCGATGCATAAAATTGACTTTGGTCTAATTCCACTTGGCTAGCCGTTTTTATAACCATTTCCTCTTCAGTGACAATGAAGTATTCCCCCGTTGGGATATTACTGATCTTATTGATGACTGTAGGTTCAACAATGGCATCATAATACTGTCCTCTTGTAATCAAATAGATATCAGAGACAATAGCACTAGCTGTTGGCAGAGAGCCTGCACCTAAGCCAATCAACGTTACTGTATCATTATAGGTCGACTGAAAAGAAATGCTATTTGTCTCGTTTTCAACATGAAAAAAAGGATGGGATGCTTTTACCAAGACTGGTTCACATCTAAGATTCAATTGATTACCGACATATTTTGCCACTGCTGCATGTTTTAGGTGATAGCCCTTTGATGTTACCTTCTCAATGATTGCTGGAGTGACCCCATTAATTCCTCTAGTTTGGATATCATCATAGCTAATGGGTTGCTTGAAAGCAATCGTTCCCAATATGCTTAGTTTTCGTGCAGCATCGAACCCTTCAAGATCAGCCGTTGCATCTGCTTCTGCAAAACCACTTTCTCTTGCCTCGGTCAAAGCATCTTCCAATGTCTTACCCTGTTGGGTCATTTGCGTCAAGATATAATTTGCTGTCCCGTTCACAACACCGGAAATGGCATAGACTTGATCAGTCGCACTACTTTTGATCAGGGTTTGAATGACAGGTATTCCACCACCAACACTTGCCTCATAATGAAGAGCAACATGGTTCTCTTTGGCTAGAGTGGTTAATTCAATAAAGTGCTTACTAATAATGTTTTTATTGGCTGTCACAACGTGTTTGTGCGCATTTAACGCTCTTTTGATACAGTCGTAAGCAAATGTCTCACCGCCTAAAACTTCTACAATGATAGCAATCGATTCATCCTGTAAGATCTTATCAAAATTAGTTTCTAATCGATCCCCGATTTCATTTCTATATTTTTCGCGTGCAAATATTGTTTTAATAGAACAGTCTGATTCACTACCGTCAACAATCTCTACTACTCCCTTACCAACCGTTCCAAACCCTAAAACTGCAATATTCACGAAATATCCTCCTTGTATAGATCATATGGTGTATTTTGATAGACATAGTAATTGAGCCAATTGGAAAAAATTAAGGTGGCCGTTGACCGCCATAGCATTTGTGGTAAGCCATTATCACCATAGTAACCGAGTGGCTCATTCGTATCTGGCTTTTTCTTTAGGTCTCTTCGATATTCTTTGTCAAGGGTATCAACATCATATTCAAGGTGGCCTGTTACAAATATATGACGGTCATCTGCTGACTTGACGATGACTGGACCGATTTCTTTTGAAGATGCTAAAACTTCCAAGTTTTCATTCTCTTCTAACTCCTTAAGATTCAAAGTAGCACAACAGGAGTGAGGGATATAAAATTCAGGATCTAATCCTCTTAACAAACTATCTTTTGGAAGGTTAGTCGTATGTTTGTATAGCCCAAACCGTTTGGTTTTAAGCACTTCTTTCCCGATATCATAGTAGTAATTAAGGCCCGCTAATGCTGCCCAACAGATATGGAAAGTCGTTGTGACTTCTGTTTTGGCATAATCAAATATCTCTGTCAATTCTTTCCAATACTTGACATCTCTATAGTCTAACTTCTCTAAAGGAGCTCCTGTAATAATCAGACCATCATAACGTTTTTGCTTAATTTGTTGAAAGGTTTTATAAAAGCGTTTCAAATGTTCAGGTGGTGTATGTGTTGCTTGGTAAGAATCCGTTCTTAAAAAAGTGACATGAACTTGTAGTGGTGTATTAGACAATAATCTTAAGAGTTGTGTTTCGGCCTCTACCTTTAAAGGCATCAAATTCAAGATTAAGATTTCAAGCGGTCTAATATCCTGGGTCGACGCACGATGCTCATCCATAACAGAAACATTTTCATCCGACAAAGTTTTGTAAGCTGGCAAATTATTTGGAATAACAATAGGCATAATGACCCTTCCTTTACTTCGTATAGTTAGATAAGATGGCTAAGTGTGCAAAAAGAACCCATCCAAAAAGGATGAGTTCGACTCATGTTACCACCTTGATTTATATCGTCCTCACGACCGACACCTCATTGAGTTCGACTAAACTCAAGTGCTATAATGGGCACCCCCATCTTACCTTAATATGCTTGGCTCTAAGTTTAGTAGGCACATGCACAGTCAGGCAAACTTGCTCAGTGGCCATTTTCAACCTATGGATCCTTACCTGCTTTCACCAAACGCAAGCTCTCTAATAAGGTCTATCAAGTCTACTTTCCACTTCATCGCAATTGTCTTACATTAATTGTTCGTTTATATTACCAACATAATACACTAATCACTTGTAAAGTGCCATAGCAAATTGCTATTTTATAGACCTTTTTCGTTACTTTTCACTATCTTGATGGTGTTCTTTCCAACTTTCACTGGCTTTTTTCTTAGCATCTTCCTCGACGACTTTAGCACTCTTAATCTCATCTTCAACGGCATCAAAGTCCAAACGAGTGATCTCTCCACCTAATTCGTGCATTACCAGTTGATTCAAAGGACGATTATCATCTTCATCTGCTATCAAAATCAACCCCGTCTCACCTTCGCCGATTTTCTCGATGACTTGCCCAAAAATGGATTGTGCCGTACTGATTTCCTTTGCGTCTCTCGTAGCACCGATCATTCCACCAGCAAACCAACCCAATAGCATGGCCAATGGACCACCTAACACACCAACAAGCATCCCAATTAAGCCACCAGTTGACGTATTGTTGCCACCGGTAAAATCAAGAAAATCATCAACTTTGAACATATGTGCCCCATCAGAGGTATGCGTCACAACCGCCATTTGATCCCCTTTTATCTTTCGCTCCATGTGTAATTGTCTGATCTTTGAAAAAGCTTGATAAGCCTGACTCTCTACCTCAAAATGTAATACAATCACTTTTTTTGCCATAACACAATTCCTCCTCGAATTTCTAATCTACTAAACCTAGTTTGTTACTTACTTTATGACTTAATTTATTACTTAATTTATTTCTTAATCAATTTCTTGACTGCTTACTTAACTGATTACTTAACTAGTAACTCAGATGCTTGATAATCTTTCTGCTAGTATACCATTATAGATATGAAAGAACCATTATTGTTCCTAGCTCTTTATAAAAAATAATTTGATGATATACTAAGCCTAACTTAAATACTTGCCCTACATAAAGAAAGGAAAAACCTATGTCACAGAAAAAAGAAACACGCGTTTTTATCCTACATGGCTTCGAATCATCACCTCATCGGAATTGGTTTCCTTGGTTAAAAGAAACCATTGAACTTGAAACACCAACAACTGTCCAAATCGTACCATTTCCTAACCCCAACTACCCTGTCCTGTCCGACTGGAAAAAGACTTTAGGCGAGATGGTTCACTCCATAGATGAGCGCACTATTTTTGTGGCTCATAGCCTTGGCTGTGTTACTCTGCTTCATTACTTAAGCGCCCAACAAAACTTACCAAACTTTGCTGCCTTATACTTGGTATCCGGATTCGACCAACCCGTCAAAAACTTACCAGAATTAGACAAGTTTATTTCTGATGGTGGTCCCATTGATCTCGCTAAAATCAAAGCTGCTACACCTGTCAGGGTCGTTGTGACATCCGTAAACGATCAGATTGTGCCAACAGATCTGACAGTCGCCATGGCTCATCATTTAGATGCTAAGCTCTACCAACGTCATTCTGGCGGACACTTTATGACAGAAGAAGGTTATGAGACTTTCCCATTGTTGTATGACATCCTATCCCAACAATTAGATCACTCGACGACAGACTAACTGATAGTCACTGACTGGCTTGGTCCATTGAAATTGGCTCTAAATTTTGGTACCGTAACTTCTGTTGATTTGCTGATGGCTTTTTTGATAGAAACCTGTCTTTTACACTATATAATGTGTTACTATGTGTTTATAAACACAACATATTGTGTTTAAGCAATTATTCTAAATATAGAGATTGTTTATGTCATTAAAAATGTCACTAGAAAAGAAACCAGAAATAGTTAGGAGAGGGGTCGATGGCAATTATTGTTATAGGAGGTATGATCGGCGCTGGGAAAACTACCACCGCTGAGTTAGTCGCAAAGGCACTACATAGTGATGTCTATTATGAAAGTGTTGAAGATAACACAATTTTGCCCTTATTTTATACAGCAAGTACGGAAGAACAAAATTTAAAGAGGTATCCTTTTTTATTGCAATTAGATTTTTTAAACAGCAGATTCACAAATATCAAACGAGCTTTGATCAACCAAAACAATGTTCTTGATCGCTCAATCTACGAAGACTGGTATTTCTGCAAAGTCAATAAAGATATTGGCCGCATTTCAGAGTATGAGTTTGGCATTTATGAAAAACTCTTAAATAATATGATGGAAGAATTGAATGAACTCCCCAAAAAATCGCCTGATTTAATGGTCTACCTCACTGGGTCATTTGACACGATTTTAAACCGTATACGGATGCGCGGGAGAGATTTCGAGCAAGATAAAGGGTTAATCGACTATTATTATAAACTCTGGGAAGGCTATGATGATTGGGTCAAAAACTCCTATCATGCCTCTCAGGTATTATGGATTGATATCGACAAATATGATGTGGTCAAACGAAAAAACGATCAAAAAATTGTCACTGACTTGGTCAACACTAAACTGGCTGAATTAAGACGTTAAAGTTGAAAGATAAGCATGCGTCTACTATCACCGTGATTGCTTGCCACGACTGTAACTGTTATCATAAAAGTAGCTAAAATAGCGTTATGAAAGAGCAGATAACACCATTTAAAAATCACAATCAAGGGAGCGATAAACGAAATGGATTACAAAAAAGATGTGATCTACCAAATCTATCCAAAATCATTTCAAAGCACCACTGGTAAGCCAACTGGTGATTTAAGAGGTGTGATCAAGCACATTCCGTATCTCAAAAAATTGGGTATTAAAATGGTCTGGTTTAATCCTTTCTTTACATCACCACAAAAAGACAATGGCTACGATATTGCAGATTTTAGAGCCATCGACCCTATTTATGGCACCATGGACGATTATATGGCTATGGCCAAAGCCCTCAGAGATAATGGCATCGAGTTAATGTTGGATATGGTGTTTAACCATACTTCTACTGAACACATTTGGTTTCAAAAAGCCTTAGCTGGTGATAAAAAGTACCAAGACTATTACATTCTTAGACCTGGTAAACCAGATGGCTCATTACCAACGAATTGGGAATCAAAATTTGGCGGACCAGCTTGGAACAAATTTGGAGATACTGACCTTTACTACCTTTGCTTGTACG
>OMJG01000888.1_pt1 | contig 19786 bp, 18 predicted proteins | sample 1646431 | NCBI WGS metagenome assembly OMJG01 (sample SAMN03771674, study PRJEB25209) | food metagenome | isolation source: Cotija cheese | place: Mexico:Jalisco,Michoacan | collected 2011-12-12
AATTTTCTCTTCTGACCATACTGTTTTGTCTTCTGACATGCTTTTACCTCCTTTAGGATAAGTTCGTTTACCTGTGAGTTAAGCTTGGTACGATTTATAAATTAAAACTTTTTTTGAAAAATTCAGCCATTGATGCAGAAATATCATAAGGTACTTTATGCCCATGGCCAGAACCGATGGTAAAAGATATATTTTCTGCGTAAGACTCGTCTTTAATCTGTTGGATAAATTGCTCTGTCTGTTCAAACGGCACTAACTCATCCTGTGTGCCATGCCAGAAATAAACGGGTCGTCCGTTTATTTTTTCAGGCTGATCGCTGAGTGAGACAGCCGTTAATTGATCTTTGACTTTCTGGCTTAACAAACCATCAATATTCTCATTACCGCTATACCAGTTAGAATGAAGCAGCCACTTTGAAAATGCATAGGGATTAGTGTTACCCATCAAGACAGCAGCAGAATGAATCCAGTCAAACTGCGTCAGCATAGCACTGGTCGTAATCCCACCCATGGATAAACCGCTAATACCAAATCGGTCAGGATCTGAAAGATTTTGTTCTAAGTAATGATCTCGAATCATTTGAACTTCCTGCAGGTTGTGAAACACCACTTGCCAGAAAATCGTATTATCATTCAAAGAATGATTCGGGTCAAATCGCTCTCCATGCATGTAAGCTTCCGGTAATATCGCTCTAATGCCTCTCTTCGCTAATTCATAGCCATGGACTAGCACGGACTCTTTATGGCTGGTCCATCCATGATAAAACAGGACAGTTGGAATCGGCTGATCTTTTAACTCTTCTTGAACAATTTCCAGTAATGGAATTCCACCGATTGATTTTTGAATGATTTGGTACATTCTGCTCACTCCAAGTTCATATACATTTTATTTTCAGTTTGTTATACTTAAGTAGATATCTTTACTTATTTTATCACAGATCAAATCTTTTTAATATTAGGGTGTCTAATATTTAACTGGTTTAACAAAGGAGCTTTTTAATGAATCGAAAACTTATTGCTTTGGACCTAGATGGAACAACCTTAAACAATACACAGCAGATTACGCCTGAAACGCATCGTGTAATAGATCAGCTGCGTGATCAAGGACATATCGTATCTATCGTCACAGGGCGACCTTACCGAAACAGCTACTACTATTATGATCAACTAAAAATGGATACCCCGATGGTCAATTTCAATGGCGCCTGGTGCCACCACCCATCTGACAATAACTGGGACTATGGCTATCACAAGACCCTCAGCAAAGATCTGGCTATTTCAATGCTTTCTTTAAAAGATGATCCAGACGTCCAATTGATTGCAGCTGAGTCAAGAGACGGGATCTATGTAGAAGGCGACTTTATTCCTTATCCCGATTTCTTTCCAGAAGGAATAGAAGTCAGCAAACAATTATCTTCTGAAACACTGCTAGTGGATCCTACTTCTGTTGAAGTGTTTACTTATACTCAACAAAATCAGTCGATGATTGAAGAAAGAATCATTCAAAACTATGGCAATGCGGTAGAAGTCAGAACCTGGGGAGGATTGACTCCTTGTCTAGAAGTTGTAGCTGCAGGTGTCCAGAAAGCAATGGGTGTTGAAAGAATCGCCTCCTACTACAATATCAAACAGCAAGATATCCTTGCTTTTGGCGATGAAGAAAATGATTATGAAATGATCCAATATGCTGGTCACGGTGTAGTCATGAAAAACGGAAATGATAAATTAAAATCTATCGCTGATGATTTAACACATAAAATCAATGATGACCACGGCTTAGCTGATTACTTGAAAAAATATTTCAAATTATAAAAAAATCCCTGAAAACCACAATGTAGCATTCTGATTTTCAGGGATTTTCTGTTTATTTGTCGTCCAGCATCAATTCTTCTGCAGCAATTTTAGCAGATGTCAATACGATTGGTACTCCGGCACCTGGATGCGTACTGCTGCCAGTGAAATAAAGGTTTTCACAGTTTTTAGCTTTTGCCTGAGGTCTGAAGTGATTGCTTTGTGTTAAGGTCGGCTGCAATCCGAAACAAGCACCATTATACGCGTTGAACTGATCTCTCCAGTCATTCGGTGTCATATAAGATTCAGAGACAATTTCTTGTTCTATGTTTTCAAAACCATTTATTGTCTTCAACTTGTTGAATACACGCTTTTTGTAGTACTCAATCGTCTCTTCATTCCATTCATATTTTGAAGTGGACAAGTCTGAAACGGGAATTAAGATATATAAACCATCTTTTCCTTCAGGTGCTAGATCTGCATCCATTTTTGATCCCATATACACATAGAAAGAGGGATCACTCAATACTTCTCCAGAAAAAATGTCTTCCAGATTTTCATCCAAATCTTCTGCAAATACAAAATTATGCATGTTTTTTACATCTTCGTATTTTTTGTTCATACCCAAATACATAATAAAGCAAGAACAAGAATACTTCATTTTATCAACTTTCTTATCTGTATATTTCCCTTTAGCTTTCTGATCTTTGACTAAATGTTTGATGGCATAAGGAAAATCTGCATTACACATAACGTAGTCAGAAGGAATCAGTTGACCATTGACCTGAATTCCTTTCGCTTCTTGCTGATCAATAACGATTTCTTCTACCGCTGTATTGTATTGAAGAGTCCCGCCCAGCTCTTTAAACAGTCTTTCCATCGCTTTGGCCATAGTATGCATACCGCCTTTAATGAACCAGATACCATACAAATATTCAATCATTGGAATAATTGTATAAAGTGAAGGACCATTTTTTGGAGAAACACCTATATAAAGTGTCTGAAAACTTAGAATCTGCTGGAGTCTTTTATCTTTAATGTACTTTGCGATCGAATGGTTGGCACTATCAAACGTTTTTAATTTCAACGCTTGATGAATCATGAATGGATTATAAAAATCACTTGGATTTCTAAAGGGTCTTTGGATAAAATGATCTCTGGCTACGATATACCGCTCATAAATATCTTTCAGATAGCCTAAAAATCCAGCCATATCCTCATCACTGATATTTTCCATCTCTTGAGTAATTTTAGTCAGATCTGACGAGACACTGATTTCTTCATCTCCGAAAAATGCGGAATACATTGGATCAACTCGCTGCATCGGAATATAGTCTTCAGGGTTTCTGCCTGCTACCTCGAAGACTTCTTTGTAAATATCCGGCATCATGACTAGACTGGGACCCATATCAAAAGTATAGCCATCCTTAGTCAACTGATTCATTTTACCACCGGGCAAAGATTCTTTTTCATAGATGGTTACATTATATCCCGCATGCTGCAGTCGAATCGCACTAGCTAAACCAGCTGCACCTGCACCAATAACTGTTACTGTCTTTTTCATTTTTGTCCTACTTTCTGCTCTTCTCCCGCTTATTTAAAACGCCGTCCTTCATTACATAAACAGCATCACAATAGTCAGTCAGTCGTTCGTCATGCGTTACCATGATTGTAGCCTTACTTTTTTCTTTTGTTTCATGAGCCAGAATTTTTACAACTTCGATGGCTCTTTCTGTATCCAGGCTGGCGGTTGGTTCATCTGCCAGAATAACAGAAGGTTCATGATATAAAGCTCGCGCAATTGCAGCGCGTTGCCGTTCTCCACCAGATAAATCACGGGGATATTTGTCAGCCAGTTCTAGTATTCCTAGTTCCTTTAACAGTTGATCGATTCTTTTTTCATCTGACTTCGTTTTTTCTACTTTGTTTACGAGCTGCAATTGTTCTTTAACGGTTAAAAAGGGAATCAGATTGGAAGCCTGCAAGATAAATCCAATATCTTTGAATCGCCTTTTCGCTCGCTCCTTCTCTTGTAAATTGCTGAACGGTTCGTTTTGAATAAATACTTCTCCTTCAGTAGGGTGCTGCAAACCACCAATAATTGTTAGAAATGTACTTTTACCTGATCCGCTTGGACCGATAATCGCAACAAATTCTCCCGGTTCTGCTGAAAAGTTTGTTTCTTTTAACGCCTCAATCGTTTTGCGGCCATCTTTGAATTGTTTGTTCACTTTTTTTAATTCGATAGATTTCATCGTTCATCTCCTACTCTATTGCCACTAATGGGTCGACTTTTACAATGGTTCTTACTGAAAAGACTGCACCTAATAAAGCAAAAACTAATAAACCAGCCATTACTGCAGCTAAGAAGATATAATTATTTTGATATGGGACTGCTGCCGGCAAGAATAATCCGGTTAAAATGGTCAGCCCAAAACCGATTAAAACACCTAATAAAGCTAAAATAAGCGTTTGAGCAATAATAGATTTAGAAATATAATTTGAAGAGATGCCTTGGGCCTTCATTACACCAATCATAGAAGCTTTTTGAAGCGTCAGCACATAAATAAATATTCCTATTACAAGCGCTGCAATCAAAATAAGAAAGCCTATCATTAAACCAAAAGTAAGCACCTGAGCATTATACCCTGGCAGATTGTTGACGAATTCATCTATTGAATAAACGGTTAATGCAGAATTATTTATTTCAATCTCTTCTGCTGGCCGCTCGTCTCTCAAAATAATTGCATTAATCTGATCTTGACTATCAGCTGAGCGATTGGCACTTCTAATATCCTGATAGGTATCTAACTGTGTATAAAGCACTGGGCTGACACTAAATTTAGCTTTATCTGTAAATCCAACAACTTTCAATGATGATTCTTTCCCAGATATATTCAGTATGTCACCGATTTCGATACCTTTTTCTTCTTTTAACGATAGATCAGCAATGACTTCTCCTTGCTCATTAACTGCTTTTCCTTCAACGATTTCAGGAACTAAAAATTCATTCATTTTAATACCGAAAATGGTTACGTCGATATTATCTTCTGATGATTCAGAGGACTCAAGCCTGACAATATTAGAGCTGATTCCTAAAACTGCTTTCTGGTCGGCAGCTATTGTATCTGCATCGTCAAGCGTCAACATAGACATATTCAGACTGAGATTGGATTCCTCAGCTAATACAATACTGTCTGCCTGCCATTTATCAACAGCATCCTTATTCTCCTGAGCCAGTCCATTAGATAACCCTGTTAAAAATGAAACTAAGTATGCCACTAAAACAACGATTCCAATAATTAGTGAAAATCTCGTCTTGGAATAGATGATTTCTTTCCACGCTAAAAACATTTGCTTCTTCCTCTCTAATTGCATATATGCACTAAATAGAATAACGTTTGTTCGCAAGGCTATTTTAAATCATATCATATTTCTTTCTTATGGTGTTAGCAAAGTGAACTTTCATCATAGAAAAAAAGCCGACCATATCTAGTGATATGATCGACTTTCGAATCAAAGAACAGATTTAAAGATTCATTATTATTCAGTTGCAGGTTCTTCAGAAGTCAAGTACCAAGTGTGGTATCCAACGCCTGGATCATCCAAGTTAGCACCAGGAGTAATGTCGAATGCTCCTACACGGTTATTAACTGGATAAACAGCTTTACGGAATAAAGTTGGGATAGCTGGAACTTGGTCCATGAAGTATTCTTGCCATTCATTAAATACTTCTGCACGCCATTCAGTATCGAAACCTTGATCACTTAATAGATCTTCCATGTAAGCAGTGTTTTCATCTGTTACCCAACGAGTATAGTTGAATGCTGCAGTAGGTCCCCAAAGTCCGTCTGGAGTTGGATCAGAACCAGTTCCCCATGCACCTTGATAGATATCGATTTCTGGATCATCTGCTTCAACACGATCGTAGAATGAGTTAAGTTCTAACAAACGTCCATCAACTAACTGAACATTCAACCCAATATTTGCCCATGATTGGATATAGTATTCAGCGATTGGTTCAGCAACATCTCCACCAGACATTGAAGCGAAGTTGATGACAAGTTCTTCGCCTTCAGGAGTAGTACGGAATTCACCGTCATATTCGTATCCAGCTTCATCTAGTAAACGGTTAGCTTCTTCAACATCAATAGGGTAACCTTCTACATCAGCATTGTAGTAGTCAGCAAAATTCGGGATGATTGGTGAATTTGCACGACGACGCAATCCTTGATAGAATCTTTCTCCAACTGCATCGTTGTCAATCGCATATGCCATAGCTTTACGTAAGTTTACGTCAGCCATTTTAGCATCTGGATTATATACGTTTTGAGCAGGTTCAGTTACATTACCGTCTTCGTCTGTTTGAGCTTCTTGCCATTCGCCTAATTTGAATCCGATGTAAGTATATGCAAGATCATCTTGACCTAAGATTGTGTAGCCAGGCATATCAGCAAAACTGTCATATTGGTCGGTTGGAACGCCTCCAGTGAATAAATCAAACTGAGCATTTTCCATCGCTGCTACTGCAGTAGAAGGAGATACCGTCTCTAATTCGATTCCATCAAGTTGTGGCGTACCACGGTAGTAATCTTCGTAAGCTGAGTATGAAACAGACTCACCTGGTACGATAGCATCTACTTTGAAAGGTCCAAATCCTAGTGGATTCTCTCTGATTTCTGGAGCAGATTCAAGATCAGCAATTGGAATTTCTCCTAGATAGTGACGAGGAGCTGCATAACCCCGAACTCCACCACCAGCTGCAAGCATTTGTACCCCAACAGATTCATATTGAATTGTTAAAGTCATTTCATCATCAGATAATGTCATACCGCTGATTGAATCAGCTTCGCCATTTTTGTATGCTTCCATTCCCTCGATTGCAGCAAAGTCGCTAGAATAACGAATTCCAGTGTAATCTGGACTACCGATAATTTCATGTGCGAAAAGGATATCATCTGCAGTTAAAGGTTCCCCATCGTGCCATGTAACACCGTCTTGAACTGTGAGAGTTACTGTATCTGTTTCCGGATCAACATCGATTGAAGCAGCACCAGTATCATCGTATTGGTAGTTCTCATCTACTCCTAATAATTGACCCATAGTGTAAGCCATAACATCCGCGTCAGGACCTGATTCATAAAGTTCCGAACTGAAGATTCCCGTGAAAGCAGAGTCACTCACATAAGCAATTCTCATTGTTCCGCCATCGATAGCTTCCCCTTCATTTGTAACACTTTGCTCGAATGTTGGAATTTCTACTTCTTCTGTAGATCCCCCCTCTGTAGATCCGCCTTCAGAACCTGATTCTGAAGCTGAATCGTCAGATCCGCCACAAGCAGCAAGGATGAATGCAACGGCTGCTGAGCTCGCTAGCAAGCTATATTTTTTCTTGTTTGACATGTCTTTCTCCCCTTTTCTTAACCTAATCTTTGTTTTGCGTCTGCCGAACGTTGTAGAGCTCGACCGACATAGTTTATACACAGCACCAACACTAAAATAAGCGTAGAAGCCGGTAACCAAACCCATGATTTGTTTTCCAGAATATCTGGATTAGTAGCGGCTGAAACAAGTGTACCTAAGCTTGGAACATTCGAAGGAAGTCCAAACCCAAGGAATGATAACCCGGTTTCAAGCCCAATATTTGCCGCAAAGTTCAATGTCAAGTTTACAATGATCAATGAACTGATATTCGGCATCATTTCTCGAAGAATAATTTTATAAGTTGGTGTTCCCATTGTTTTAGAAGCACTGATGAAATCCAGTCTTCCGACAGTTAAGGCACGTCCACGAATGAATCGGGCCTGCCCCACCCAATAGAAAGCACTCATAATTAAAATGAATGAGAATACATTATAGTTCGAGACAATGGTTACAAAAATTATGATGATCATCAACTGCGGTAGAATCATGATAAAATCAATAACTCGCATGATTACATTATCTACCATTCCAGCATAGTATGCCGCTAAAATACCCACAATGATCCCTAGAACACTCGTAATCACCGTAACGGATAATCCGATAAGAAGGGAATTCCGTGCTCCTATAACCAATTGTCCAAAAATGTCCCGACCCGCTGAATCAGTTCCTAGTAAGTATTGGGTTCCTTGATAAGCAGGATCCGTACTTGTGGAAAATGGCGGAAGATAAGCATCGAATAGACTTACTCGTGTAGCAGCATCTTGGTCTATAATAAAAGACCCGATGAATATAAATAATAGTATCGCAACCATTAAGATCAATGATCCTAATGCAAGCTTATCTTTAGCGAATTCCTTAACAATTACTTTAAATCCCATTGGAGGTGTTGAAGCAGACATATCATCTGCCATGATATCTGCTTCAGTATTTTGATTTGAAGCCATCTATTTCATTCCTTTCTAAGTCGTATTCTCTTAATCAATTCGAATTCTAGGATCTACGGTCATTAAGATCAAGTCAGATAATAGTGTACCAAGCAATCCGAGAATACCATAGAAAAGTACGAGTACAAAAATAACACTATAATCACGGGATAAGATAGATTCTATAAACAAATTCCCCATACCGCTGTAATTGAAAATTCGTTCGATAAAAATTGATCCAGTTAATAAGTTTACTATTGTATATCCAAATCCTGAAGCAATCGGTAATGAAGCATTTCTAAAAATATGTCTTGTGTATACTTTGTCAATCGGAACACCTTTAGAACGAGCTGTTTTGACATAATCAGATGTTTTTGCATCAATGATCTCAGATCTTAGGAATTGGATGATACTCGTCGTACCCAAGATTGCTGTTGTGATCGATGGTAAGATCAGATGATAGGTTCTACTCCAAGTTTCTTCCCAGAATCCAGAAGCTTGAATATCGATCGATCCTCTTGATGGAAACCATCCGAGATTGTATCCGAAAATAAAGACCATTAACAATGCTAAAACGAAGATTGGAACTGCAAAACTTACGAAGTTATAAACGATAACAGCTTTATCGAATAGAGTATCATTGTATCGTCCAGAGAATATTCCAAGTGGTAGTGCAATTAGATACGTTAATATAGTAGAAAGTAATGAAAGTCGTACCGTATTGCCTAATCGATCTCCAATTACATTCAATACATCTGTTTTATAATTAAAACTTCTACCAAAATCTCCCTGTAATGCATTGCCTATCCAGCGAACATATTTAACTGGAAGCGGGTCGTTTAATCCAAATTGCTCTCTTAACGCATCAATTTGAGCAGGATCAACGTTTGGATCAATCATTCCGGTAAATGGATCTCCCGGCATAAATTCTGCAATAATGAAAATTAAGATACTTAATATGATAATTTGGGGAATCATCAATAGTAATCGTCTGAATATTGTTTTCCACATATCTTATGCTTCCCCTCCTGTATTGATTGTTTCATTTTGAAGCGAGTTGTTCGGCTCTTCTGGTTTCAATGCTACCATATGGTCGCCGTCAAATGGCTGCAGATCGTAAACACGTCCATTTTCATCGTAGTACTCTGCTTCTTGCGCATCGTATTCTGCTTCAACACGCTGACGTTCAACTTTTTGTGATGCACGCTTTGTAGGATCCATATCAGGAATAGCTGACAATAAACGTTTTGTATAGATATGTTGAGGGTTTTGGTAAATTTCTTGCTTAGGTCCTCTCTCAACGAATCGACCTCTATGCATGATCGCGATATCATCTGACATATGTTGTACAACACCCAAATCATGAGAGATGAATAAATAACTTAAATTGTACTCTTTCTGGATTCTTCGCATAAAGTTCAGTACTTGAGCTTGAACAGATAAATCTAGTGCTGAAGTTGGTTCATCAGCAATGATCAGTTTTGGATCACTCGCCACAGCTCTCGCGACTCCGATACGTTGACGTTGTCCACCCGAAAACTCATGTGGATATTTATACATTGCTTCTGCATTCATTCCAACGATATCAAGAAGTTCTGCCACGCGTCGTTTAATTTCAGCAGGTGTGTAATCAAAGTAGTTCTTCATCGGTTCTCCCATAACGTCAATAATCCGTTTTTTAGGGTTCATAGACGATGTTGAATCCTGGAAAATCATTTGAACATCTTTATTATAGTTCGCATACTTCTTATTTCGACTGCGTGCTCTATTTGTGACGTTTTCCCCTTCATAGAGGATTTTACCAGAAGTCGCCTTTTCAAGTCCGACTATGGTTTTACCGATCGTTGTTTTACCAGAACCTGATTCTCCAACTAATCCGTAAGTTTTTCCGCTTTCAATTGTAAGGGATACGCCATCAACGGCTCTTACGTAATCTTGTATGGTATTTAATATTCCACCGCGAATCGGATAGTGGATTTTTAAATCCTGTACTTCTAAAAATCCCATTTTAGTTCTCCTCTCCTTCAAAGTAGAAATGTTTCCAGCTGTTCCCTCTTACTTTGTGGTTTGGAGCAACTTCCGTTAATTCAGGATCTTCATCGAATGCTTCATCTGGAAGCCAAGGAACTCTTGGTCTGAAACGGTCTCCTTTACGAGGAAGCTTTTGTAATGATGGCACTGTACCATGAATTACATGAAGTTCTTCGCCTTCTTCAAGTTCATGAGGAATTGAGTTTAATAAAGAGCGCGTATAAGGGTGCTTTGGATTAGCAAACAGTTCTTCAACTGGTGCTTCTTCAACGATCTGTCCAGCGTACATCACTGCTACGCGATCAGCTGTTTGAGCTACTACCCCTAAATCATGGGTGATCAGAATGATTCCTGATCCCGTTTCATTCTGGATATCGATCATCAAGTCAAGAATCTGTGCTTGGATTGTTACATCCAGCGCTGTAGTGGGTTCATCCGCAATAATAATCGGCGGCTTGTTCGCCAGTGCAATCGCGATTACGACACGTTGTCTCATCCCCCCTGATAGTTCATGCGGATAAGACTTCATGATCTGCTCTGGTCTGGGAATCCCAACTTGATTTAATAATTCAAGCACTCTTGCTCTAATTTGCTTCTCATTCAAATCAGAGTGATAGACCAACGCTTCAGCAATTTGCTTGTAAATAGTCATCAATGGATTTAAAGAACCTAATGGATCTTGGAAGATCATTCCAATATCATTACCGCGAATACGGTTATATAATTTTTCGTTAAGATCGATCAGGTTTAAATCTTTATAAAGGATTTCTCCAGTTATTTTAGTATTTTTATGATCATGTAAACCCATGATCGAAGTGGCTAATGTAGACTTTCCGCAACCAGATTCACCAACAATTGCCAAGATTTCATTTTTCTTAAGCGTTAATGAAACTCCATCAACTGCATTGTGATATTCTTCTCCAAAGCGGAAACCAGTTTTTAAATTATTGATTTCTAATAAGTTTCTTTCGACGGCCACCGTTTAACCTCCTATGTCTTTCTTCTCAAATTATTACTATGAGAAGAACATTAAATGTATGATCGTTTTTCTAATCAAACATTCAATTGATAAAACGAATTATACACTTTATATTTTTCAATTTCAATACTATATGTATCATTTTATAACAGAATATTAAAATTTCAAGATAATCTTGCAGATATATTCTAATTATTTATAACAATTACACATAATGTTCAAATTTAAGAACTACTTTTATTGATTATCTTTAATATAATCTACTGCTTTGCCGACAGTCGTGATATTTTCAGCATCTTCATCAGAAATTTCTTTGCCGAAAGTGTCTTCTAATTCCATAACCAGCTCGACGATATCTAATGAATCAGCCCCTAGGTCTTCTTTAAACGTAGTATCTCTGGTGATTTTATCTGCATCTACCCCTAGTCTTTCTACGATAATGTTTTTTACCTTTTCAAAAACTTCTTGTTCAGCCATTGTCTATCCCTCCACAATTAAATTTTAGGTCTATAACCGGCTTTGTTATAAGCTGATGTGTTTCTTTTAATACGTTTTTCATTCACAAATGCTATTGTAGCGTATTTCTAACTTAATTTCCATAAGAATTATAAATTAATATCATTTTTTGCTCTTTGTTGTCAGAAATTGTTCCTCATTTTTCTAAGAATAAAAAGTAAAATTAGTCTTCTGCTTTCTTTTCTTCGTAGTAATCGACTAAATCACCTACAATATTTGTTGCTAACATTTCTCTGATTTGTTTAAGTGTATGATAAACTGGCTCAGCTGTTGCCGAACCATGTGTCTTAACAACCGGCGCTTTCAAACCGATCAATACTGCTCCGCCATGTTTCGAGTAATCCAACACTTCTTTTAACCCAGACAAGCTGTCTTTTAAAAGCAGACCGCCGACTTTTGCTTTTAAGCCATTGTTCATAATAGACCCCTTGATGAGTTGTACCATAGACAGAGCTGTACCTTCAATCGTTTTTAATACTGCATTCCCCGTGAAGCCGTCAGAAACCACAACATCGGCTACACCATTAAGCAGCTCACGTGCTTCTACATTTCCAATAAAGTTGATAGCATCATTTTCTTTCAGCAGCTTGTAAGCTTCTTTCGTTACTTCATTTCCTTTATTTTCTTCTGTACCATTATTCAAGAGTCCAACTTTTGGATGAGCGACTTCTCTTACAAATTTGGCATAGTACGTTCCTAATGTAGCATATTGGTTGATATTAGCTGGTTTGCTGTCAGCATTCGCTCCGACATCTAATAGGTTAAAAGCCTCTTTATCTTCTGCAAGAGCCGGCATCGTTGCCAGCAGGCCGGGTCTGTCGATCCCTTTCATTCTTCCTATGATTAATGTACCCGATGCCAGCAAAGCACCTGTATTTCCTGCTGAGAACAAAGCATCGTTTACTTGTTCTTTTACAGATCTTGCAGCCATGACCATAGACGCACCCTTTTTACGGCGGATCGATCTGACAGGATCATCATCACTTTCAATCTTTTCATCAGTATGAACAATTTCTATATTATCCATTTTTTCAGTCAGGTACTGCTCGATCATCGGCTGTTTCCCATAAAGGATAATAGTAATATCTTTAAACTCTTTAGCGGCTCTCATACTTCCTTCTACGATTGCCTGAGGTGCGTTGTCTCCACCCATAGCGTCTACTGCAATTCTCATTTGTAAAATCTCCTCCTGTATCTTTTTATTGATTTTATTAATCTAAAAATGAATGACGCGCTGCCTCGTCCATGCCCATTTCTTCTCTGAGCATATAGTAGGTTGAATCAGTGAAAAAAGTTGACTGATTCAATAATAAAGCTGCCTCGTTGCGAGCGCTCTCCAAAATTTCAAAATCTTCCACAATATCTGCAACTTTGAAATCGGGTAATCCAGATTGTTTTTTTCCAAAAAATTCTCCCGGACCTCTCATCTCAAGGTCTTTTTCACTTAGTTTGAATCCATCATTGGTCTGCGTAAGAATCTCCATCCTTTGAGCACCCGTTTCTCCTTTTGGATCAGCAATCAGTATACAGTATGACTCTTTTCTTCCCCGACCAACTCGTCCTCTTAACTGGTGAAGTTGTGCTAACCCAAAACGATCTGCATCATGGATAATCATCAAAGTAGCGTTTGGTACATTCACACCAACTTCAATAACGGTCGTTGAGACTAATACCTGAAGTTCATTTCTTTTAAATCTCTCCATCACATCATCTTTTTCTGAAACGGACATCCTGCCATGCAGCAGCCCGACTTTGTAATCCGGCTCAAATTTTGATGCGTAGGTTTGGTAAAGATCTGTTGCATTCTGCAGATCCATCTGCTCGGACTCTTCAATTAGAGGACTAATAACGTAAACTTGTGAGCCGTTTTTCAGCTGCTTAAAAACGAACGGGATCATTTGTGTGAATTGTTTAGGCCGAATCCAATGTGTTGCCACTGGTTCTCTTCCTGGAGGCAGTTCATCAATCACAGAGACATCCATTTCACCAAAAGTACTGATTGCTAAGGTTCTCGGTATAGGTGTCGCCGTCATGAAGAGCACATCTGGGTTATCGCCTTTTTCGCGCAGGACTTTCCGCTGATTCACACCAAATCTATGCTGTTCATCGGTAATCACTAGCCCGAGATCAGAAAATACAACATCTTCTTGGATCAATGCATGGGTACCAATGATAGCATGCACTTCGCCATCTGCTAACTGCTGCAGAATTTCTCTCCGTTGTGCTGCCTTTGTAGATCCCGTCAGCAGCGCGACATTTAACCCCAAGTCATTAAACATTTCTGAAAAACTTTCCATATGTTGTGTGGCGAGAATTTCGGTCGGTGCCATAAGTGCAGATTGAATTCCAGCAGTCCAGGCAGCATATATCGCTGCTGCAGCCACCACCGTTTTCCCGCTCCCTACATCTCCCTGCAGGAGTCTATACATCTGAATCGGCATTTTCTGATCTTTACTGATTTCATTAACGACTCTTTTTTGTGCTTCAGTCAATTCAAATGGCAGAGATTTGAAAAATTCTCTCAACTTCTTTACATCATATTGCACAGCATTACCGCGGTCTGTCAATTTATGCTGCCTTCTTAACCACTGCATCTGCAGCTGATAGACCAAGAACTCTAAAAATATAATGGATATTCTGGCGATTTCATTTTCCTGGTCGTCTTTAGGAAAATGCATCATCCGGATCGCTTCTTTCTGTGACACAAGATGATATTTTTCTCTTAAAAATGCAGGGACGATTTCTGGAATCAGCTCATGGTACAGCTCCCAAGCTTGTTTGATCAGTTTCACTAATGTGGCTTGTTTAATATGTTTAGAAGTGTGATAAACCGGTTCTCGATTGTCTTTTCCGTCATTCCCTGCAGAACTGAGTATCTTTATCCCGCTCAATTGCATTCTGACTGCATCCCATTTACCAAAGATGACAGCTTCTTCTCCAGCATGCAGCTGATCTTTAAGATAATGCTGATTAAAAAAGGTAACAGGGACAATAACGTGTTCAACATTGATCCTGAAAGATAATCTGTTTTTTCCTCTGCCAAAGTGACTGACTGCAGGGTCTGATATCAGCGGACCTTTCAAGACGACCTTTTCTTTGTCTTCAATTTCTTCAATAGATCGTACTGTCAAATCTTCGTATCTAAAAGGATAATAAGTCAATAAATCTAGTATTGTATATATCCCTAATTCATTCAGTGCATCTACTCTTTTAGGACCGACGCCAGAAAGTACGGAAACGGAGTCTCTTATACTTTTGTCTGTCAAATTACTGCCTCCCTTCTTTTATAAACAGAAAGGAATAGACAAAACAACAAAGATGTACTTCGTTGATTCATCTATTCCCCCTCTAAATGTATATCGTCAAGATTTATTCTACAGAAATCAAGTAAGGATAGACAGGTTGACCACCTTCGTGAATTTCTACTTCGATCTCTTCATATTTTTCTTCTACTGCCTGTCCGATCGACTCTGCTTCTTCTTTTGATCCATCTTCGCCATACAGCAATGTCAGAATTTCACTATCCTCGTTGATCATCTGATCAATTGTATCTAAAGTAACCGTCTTAAGGTCTTTTGCAGAAACCTTGATGTCGCCATCAATGATTCCCATGTAATCATCTTTCTTGATTTCTACACCATTGATTTCAGTATCTCTTACGGCAAATGTAACTTGACCGGAGACAACTTCACTCAATTCAGCCGTCATACTTTCTTGATTTTCTGCTAGATTTTGTGACAAGTTGAAACCTAACATGGAAGTTAGTCCTTGCTGGATCGTTTTCGTTTCCACTACAGCTACTTCAGCCTCTGAAACTTTTGCGGCTTGTTGAGCAGCCATGAAAATATTTTTGTTATTCGGCAAGATAATATACTGCTTAGCAGGCACTTTTTCCATTGCATTGATAATATCTTCTGTACTTGGATTCATGGTCTGCCCGCCTTGCAGCACGTAATCTACTCCTAAGCTTTCAAATAGTTGTTTTAACCCTTCGCCTGCTGCTACAGCAACAACTGCTAAGTCTTTTTCTTCAACTTTCTGATCTGAAGCAGTACTGTCAGTAGATAATGCAGAATGCTGCTCACGCATGTTATCCACTTTGATTTTGATCAGTGAACCGAATTTCTGACCATAGTTCATGACTTCTCCTGGACGTTCAGTGTGGACATGAACTTTAATGATTTCATCATCAGCAACCACTAAAAGAGAATCTCCCACCTGATCCAAATAGTTTCTGAACTCATCATAATCAAATGACCGTTCTACCGTTTCACCTTCGCCGATACGGACCATGATTTCTGTACAGTATCCATATGTGATGTCTTCTGTATGTACATGTTCATGTACCTCATTGCGATGGTGTTCTGCACGAACCAGTTCATCTAGTTCCGGTTCTTCTTCAACAGGCGCTTCGCCCGTTAACGAAGATAAAAAGCCTTCATAAACATAGACAAGCCCTTGTCCGCCGCTATCGACAACGCCTACTTCTTTAAGTACAGGCAGCAGATCAGGTGTCTTCTTTAAAGATTTCTTAGCTGCAGAAAGGATCGTTTCCATTACTTCAATGATGTTATCTGTATCTTTTGCTTTTTTAGAGCCAGCTTTGGCCGATTCTCTTGCCACCGTCAAGATCGTACCTTCAACGGGCTTCATCACTGCATTATAAGCTGAATCTACTCCACCTTTGAATGCTGCAGCAAATTGTTCAGCATTGATAGAGTCATATTCTTTAACCTCTTTTCCGAAACCACGGAACAATTGAGATAAAATAACGCCAGAGTTCCCTCTTGCCCCCATCAAAAGCCCTTTAGCTAGTGACTGAGCGACTTCACCCAGATGCATACTATCTGTTTCTTTAACCGATTTTGCACCGCTGGTAAATGTCAAATTCATATTGGTCCCTGTATCTCCATCTGGTACCGGAAATACGTTTAAAGAGTTTACGTATTCAGAGTTTTCGTCCAAACGTGCTCTACCTGCCGATACCATGTTCTTAAAATCTTCAGATGTTAAATTTAATACTTCCACTTTTATGAGTTCCTCCCCTGTCGCAAATATCTTGCGACTTTGGCTTATTCTTTTTAAACGCGTACGCCTTGAACAAATACGTTGATTGATTTTGCTTTGATTCCTAATGTCGCTTCTAACTGGTACATTACGCGCTCTTGCACATTTTTCGATACTTCAGATATTTTTGTACCATAGCTTACGATAATATAGACATCAATGACGATTGCCTCTTCTTCTTGACGTACGACGATACCACGAGAGTAGTTCTCACGATTCAAAATCTCGATGAGTCCATCACGTACTTGTTTACGACTTGCCATACCTACAATTCCGAAATTTTCTGTAGCAGCACCGCCAACCACAGTAGCAATGACCTCGTTGGAAATTTCAACTTTTCCGTATTCAGTTTCTATGTTTACTACCATTAATGAGTTTCCCCTCTCTGTTCAAAATCTGCATAATAAAAGCTGATAGATTTCTTATAAATTTCATGAATGCAATATTATATACTCAAACACATTTTAGCATATCGTGTTTTATAATGAAAGACAATACCTAATTTGAAAGTATTTAGCTCTAAAGATGGCTTTTTTCACTGTCAAGGTAGAACACTTGAAAGATTGCGATAATTTTCTTGCTTGTTTGAATTGTATGTGGTATCTTATATAAGTATGAGTTAGCTTCTTAACGTAGAAGCTATTGCGTAAAGGAGGAGAGTTAATTATGGCTAAAGAATGTTTTGTAACTGGACGTAAAGCTAGAAGTGGTAACAACCGCTCACACGCTAACAATAAATCTAAACGTCGTTTTGCTGCAAATTTGCAAAAAGTGCGCATCATGGTAGACGGACAACCTAAAAAAGTATGGGTATCAGCACGTGCTTTGAAATCAGGTAAAGTTGAACGTGTATAATTTTTAGAACTGTTTAGAGGGTACAGACACTATCAAGGTAGTGTCTGTACCCTCTTTTAGTTTTCAGTAAACATTGTTTGCAGTAAAAAAGAATCTAAGAACTGCTTAGATTCTTTTTTACTTTTTTATTCAGTTTTTTTCGATATATTCAATGATTTAAACTCAGTCTCTGCTCTGAACAAACGCAATGAGACCTTCTGAAAATGAAAGTATTGCTTCTAATTGAACAAATTCATTACTGATTAATGCAATGGGATAATCAAAATCCCTGCTATCTAAAGTGTACTTAAAACCTTCGTTTAAAGTGACTGTTTTTAACGGTGTCATTCCGATAACTGAACAATAGTCTTTATCTGATTCCTTTTGCAGCAGGTATTCCCCCGGCTGATAAAACCTGACTGTATTAGTCTGGTTTTCAAAATGCAATTTTGAAATAACGGAACTAAATCTTGGCTGTAATACCAGCATCAAAATGCTGATCAGATGATCCAGTCTCCCACCAGACCAGCCATAAAAAATGATTTGATCAGAATGAAATAACTCCATGGCATAGACAAGGCTCAATTCTGCATCTGTATCATCTTTATCCGCATTAAATTGTTGAAATTTATCTGTACGGCTTTGAACGGCCAGCTTTTCTTCTTCAGTAATAGAATCAAAATCTCCCAAAGCTAAGTTCATCTGGTAATCATGTTCCATTAGAATTAGAGATCCTCTATCTACACCAATATAATAATCTTTCGAATTTTTCGGCGGCAGCTTTCTTCTGTGATCAGGACTGCCCAGCATAATATGAACCGTACTCATTCAACTCACCGCATGCTTTAAATTCGTAATTTGTTCTTCCGGGTTCTCCGAAGAATAGACATAGGATCCTGCTACAAAGACTTCTGCACCAGCTTCCTTACAGGCCTTCGCTGTCTCCGGTACAATCCCTCCATCAACTTCTATGATGAAGTGATAATCCTGTTCCTGCTTCAGTTGTCTTAATGCGCTGATTTTATCTGTTGACTCGGGGATAAAGCTTTGTCCGCCGAATCCAGGATTGACCGTCATCACTAGTACCATGTCTACCATATGCAAAACAGGCTTGATAGATTCGACTGAAGTACCAGGATTAATGACGATCCCAGCTTTCACTTCATGATCACGAATCAGTTGGAGGGCACGATGGATATGCGGAGTGCTTTCAGCATGAACAGAGATATAATCTGCCCCAGCTTTCGCAAAGTGCTCGATAAATTGCTCAGGATGCTCAATCATGAGGTGGCAGTCAAGCGGAAGAGCTGTATGCGGTCTAATGGCTTCAACGACATTGTAGCCAAAAGTCAGATTCGGAACAAAATGACCGTCCATCACATCAACATGAATCCAGTCGGCTCCTCCCTGTTCAACTAATGCAATTTGTTCTTTTAACCGTGCAAAATCTGCACTTAAAATAGATGGAGCTATTTTCAAGATGATTCGCCCTTTCTTTTATACCGTGGTTTTCTATTTTGGATTTCTTCAAAAAATAATACATAATCCGCATACCGATACTCTGGAATGTCACCTTCAGATACTGCTTTCTTCACTGCACATTTCGGTTCGTTCACATGCAGACAGCCGCTGAATTTACATTCCGCCCTGCGGTCCCACATTTCAGGAAAATACTCAGAAAGTTCTTCTTTTTCGATTTCATCAAAAGACAAAGCACTGAATCCTGGTGTATCAGCAATCAAACTATTAAAAACATTGATCAGTTCAACATGTCTAGTGGTATGCTTTCCTCTGCCTAACGAGCGGGAAGTTTCTCCGACTTTTAATTCGAGCGAAGGATCGATCACATTCAAGAGCGTCGACTTGCCTGCTCCAGACTGACCAATGAACACCAGTAACTGATTGGAGAAACGATCTTTGAACAAGATTTCTAGCTGTTCACTTCTATCATCTTCCGCTTCTTCCATCAACATCATCTGATACCCTATCGTTTGATAGTCGGACTGGTAACTGAGTATCAGCTGTTTTTCTGCTTCCGTCAGCAAGTCCATCTTCGTTACCACAATATAAGGAATAATGTGTTTTGCCTCCAGCATAACTAAAAAGCGATCAAGTAATTGAGTTGAAAACGCCGGATCTGTTGCTGCCATAACTATGATGCCCACATCTACGTTCGCCACTGGAGGTCTGGATAGTTCATTTTTTCGCTCTAACAGTTTTT
>OMJG01000889.1_pt1 | contig 19770 bp, 17 predicted proteins | sample 1646431 | NCBI WGS metagenome assembly OMJG01 (sample SAMN03771674, study PRJEB25209) | food metagenome | isolation source: Cotija cheese | place: Mexico:Jalisco,Michoacan | collected 2011-12-12
GGCTCAAATCTGTGCCCACCACGTTCCGGCAATTGGCAGAAATGCCTGGAGGTCGATGTAGGACGAACCAATCTAAGCATATTTACGCTAACTTGAACTTTTCCCAGCGGGTCTAAGCTGGCTGCTTTTGAACTTAAGAATCGGCACGTTTTAATCATGATTGTTTAATAACGATGAGTAATAAAAAAACAATCGCACCAATTCTAGTAGAATCGGTGCGATTGTCTTAACTTACTTATTTATTGAGCTGCACACTGTTCACAAAGTGGCATTAAATCTTTCAAATCCTCGACGGATGAGCCATTTTCTAAGAAGCAATTGACCATATCTAGCCAATATTCATCATCGGCGCTAAAATGCGCGTTGACATCCTTGCAAGGTAATAACCCGGCATTGGTATAGGCGACGATTTTATCAGCAGCGACCCCGCTATGGGCTGCTAATTGTTCCAGAGTCATTTTCTCCCACCATTTGTCCTTTCAAAAAATCAATGTGATTATGTTACGCCCACAGCATTTGAAATGCAAGCGACAATTTCGTAACGTCACGATTAAAAATCAATGATAATTTTCTTCATTATTTTCACCGAAAGTAGTAAACTATTTTTTAACACGCCTTTATCTAGTCACTAGTACGCATCAAGCCTACTTTTTCATCACCAATATGCACTCGGCATTAACCTACATAGTTATCCTTTTTCATTAACCACGCTAACTGTCAGATAACCCCATTTAGTGCTGGTTAACTCATACTTATTGAATCGGAGGTCGTATATTTATGGATTCTAGTTTAACCTTTCGTGCGGGTATCAAAGATGTGATTCCCACTGTCTTCGGGTACATTGGCGTCGGCCTAGCAATGGGCATCGTTGCTAACACGAGCCATCTGTCAGTTTGGGCCGTTCTACTGATGTCGTTAATTGTCTACGCCGGTTCCGCCCAATTTATTATTATCAGTATGCTGCTAGCCGGTAGTCCAATTTCAGCAATCGTCTTGTCCACTTTTTTGATCAATTCACGCATGATTTTAATGAGCATGTCGGTCGCCCAGTATTTTAAAAAAGATTCCTTATTGCAAAATATTGGTCTAGGATCGTTATTAACTGATGAAACCTTTGCACTCAGCATGAATAAACTAAATCAAACTAAGCAACAATTGAAAACAAGTTGGTTACACGCCGCTAATCTTGTCGCCTATTTAGTTTGGGCGGCTGCGACGGTGGTTGGCTGCCTCCTAGGTAACCTAATTACTGACCCTAACCAATTTGGCTTAGACTTCGCGGTGGTTGGCATGTTTATTGGATTACTTTACTTACAGATTATCACGGATCGTAGTAAGTCCCTACCCACCCAGTTATGGGTCGTGCTATTCGTCGCCCTCGCCATGTATTTTCTCATGCGCTGGGTCCCCGGCAACTTAGCTTTGATCTTTGCAACGTTGCTTGGCTGTGGCTTCGGAATGGTGGTGAGTCCCAAGTGAGTGCTTACATTTTAGCGACCATCTTACTTTGTGGTCTCGTAACTTGGCTATCACGCATCGTCCCTTTTGCCATCATTAAAAATCTGACGGTCCCCCATTGGTTAATTAATTTTCTATCATTTGTTCCAGTCGCCATCATGACCGCCATCTTTGTTGAAAGTCTCCTAACTTACCATGCGGGGCACTGGCCAGGATTCGACCTACCCAACATTTACGCCTCGATTCCCGCTATTCTTGCTGGCATTCTCACCAAGAGCCTACTAGCTGTCGTTATCACGGGCATTATTGCTATGGCCGTACTGCGACTGGTCGGCTGGGCATAAATCGTTAAAATCACATGTGCTTAGTAAACTACTAGTTATCATCCATCTTTAATCACCCCCACTAACTTATATCACTGGGTTAGCGGGGGTGATTTAGTAGCCGCTCAGTTACCTATCTTCTATAAATAATGACATTTTCACTAATGAAAGCGTTCCATCTGTGGTCGCCGCTTTATCTTATGAATTAAAGCAAGTATAATGATAAAAGTGTACGCCAGCGGATTGTCAAGAACAATTATGACTGGCATTGGTAAGAAACCGTTATAATTATCCAGATTGCTTTACATCCGCGAATGAAACGGGTAAATTAACAACGAACCATCTGTACACAATGTAGATAAGAACTATCTAAACTTTAAAGATTGAGAGATGAACAGACATGTGCGGTTTTGCTGGTTGCTTAACTGATCGGACTAAAGCGGATAACGCAGCTTACGATCAGACCATCCACGAAATGACTAAAATGATTGTCCATCGGGGACCCGATGATGACGGTTATTTTGCTGATGACAACATTACCATGGGTTTTCGGCGCTTAAGTATCATTGACTTAGCCGGTGGTCACCAACCACTATCTTATGATAATGAACGTTACTGGATGACATTTAACGGGGAAATTTATAACTACGTTGAATTACGTGAACAACTCAAACAAGAAGGCTATGAATTCAAAACAAGCTCCGATTCTGAAGTAATTCTTGCGATGTACGCCAAGTACCACGCTGACGCAACGAAGTACTTACGGGGAATGTTTGCTTTCGTCATCTGGGATAAACAAGAAAAAACGTTATTTGCCGCGCGCGATCAGTTCGGGATCAAGCCGTTCTATTACGCCATCAGTGGTGACGACTTCTATTATGCTTCTGAAAGTAAGGCCATTTACAAGATTTTGAAGGACAAAACCTTCGATAAGAATGCCTTACAAGATTACATGACGTTCCAATTTGTTCCCGAACCAGAGACACTTACGAAAGAAATTAAAATGCTCGCCCCCGGTTGCTCCTTGACTAAAAAGCTTGGTGCCGCGCCACGGATTGATCGCTATTATCACCGCGAATTCCATCCGGTCCAACGTTCCGAGGACGAATATGCCCAAAAAATCAAAGATGCTTTAATCGACTCCGTTAAGATTCACATGCGCTCTGATGTACCAGTTGGTTCCTTCCTTTCAGGCGGAATTGACTCATCAATCATCGTCGCGATTGCTAAAAACTTCAACCCGAACCTCGAAACGATCTCGGTTGGTTTTGAACGTGAAGGTTACAGTGAACTTGACGTTGCTCAAGAGACCGCTGAAAAACTCGGTGTTAAGAATTACAGCATGACGATCACTCCGGAAGCTTTCATGAAAGCCTTCCCCCACTTTGTGTGGAGTATGGATGATCCGTTGGCTGACCCGGCCGCTGTGCCGCAGTACTTCTTAGCCAAAGAAGCGGTCAAACACGTTAAGGTTTGTCTGACTGGTGAAGGGGCTGACGAACTCTTCGGGGGTTACACTATCTATCACGAACCCGAATCATTAAAACCTTTCCGCTATACGAAACCAATTAACGGTGCGCTGAAGCGGATTGCCTTGATGATGCCTGAAGGAATGCGTGGCCGGTCCTTCTTACTCCGCGGGACGACCCCGTTAGAAAATCGTTACGTGGGTAATGCCTTTATCTTCGGTGAACAAGAAAAGCAGACCTTCTTCAAGAATTACAATCAGAACCACCCATTCCAGTCCATCACACAACCACTCTACGATGAATCCGTCGACTATGATCCAATCAGTCGGATGCAATTCATCGATATGCACACGTGGTTAAACGGTGACTTGTTGCATAACGCTGACCGGACAACCATGGCCCACAGTTTGGAACTGCGGACACCATTTGTTGATCGTGAGGTCTATAACTTAGCCGCTGAAATTCCGGCTGATCTCCGCATCAGTCATGGGACGACCAAGTACATTCTTCGTAAAGCGGTCGAAGACATCGTGCCAGCGCACGTTCTTCACCGTAAGAAGCTTGGTTTCCCAGTGCCAATTCGCTTCTGGCTCAAGGATGAAATGTACGATTGGGCTAAGCAGATCATTAACGATTCGCAAACTGACCAATACTTCAACAAAGACTACTTCTTGAAACTCTTAGATGACCATAAGGCCGGCGTTCGGGACAATTCTCGGAAGCTCTGGACTGTTCTCACCTTCATGATGTGGCATAAACTCTATGTCGAATCTGACCACTTGATGAATAGCCCCGAAGCGAACGCCGTTGCTGAAAAAGTCGAGGAGTTTTAGATCAATGGAAATTATTGTTCAAAAGTTCGGGGGGACATCCGTTAAAGATGAAGCCGCTCGTATTCAAGCATTAAAACACGTTCAATATGCAGTCGATCAGGGCGACAAAGTTATCGTGGTCGTCTCAGCAATTGGTCGTAAGGGCGCCCCCTACGCAACTGACTCATTACTCGGCCTAGTTGGGGCCGAACATTCCCGCTTAACGAATCGGGAACTAGACATGTTGGTCTCAGTGGGGGAAACCATCTCGACTGCTGTCTTTACCGAGTTAGCGCGTAAACAAGGGCTGAACGTTACGGCGATGACCGGCCATGATGCCGGCATCATTACTAACGACGATTTCCAAAATGCTAAGATTCTTCGCGTTGATCCAAAACCGATCACGGATGCCTTTATTGATGCTGACGTGGTTGTCGTAACTGGTTTTCAAGGTGCCACTGAGAGCGGCCACATTACCACAATTGGTCGTGGTGGCTCCGATACATCAGCAGCCATCCTCGGTGCCGCTTTAAAAGCCAAACGGGTTGATATTTTTACCGATGTTAACGGCATGATGACTGCTGATCCGCGACTGGTCACCCACGCCCGTTTTATTAAGGCTATCAGCTATGAAGAACTGGCTAATATGGCTCATGAAGGTGCTAAGGTCATTCATCCGCGCGCGGTTGAAATTGCGGAACAAGCCCACGTCCCAATGCGAATTCGTTCAACCTATCAAGAACCGGATGAACTGGGAACTTTGGTCACTGACCGCACAACGACGCAAATCGAGCATTATCGCACGGTAACGGGGATTGCGCACCAAACAAACTTGACGCAATTCACTGTGCCTACCGATACGTTAAGTTCAAGTGCCATCTTCCAATTGATGGCACAGCACGGTTTGAGCGTTGACTTTATTAACATCACACCACACCAAGTCGTCTTTAACCTCGTTAATGGTGATGCAGCCGTCGCTAAGCAACTCTTAACTGACGCCCACGTCCACTGTCACGCGATTGCGGACTGTGCGAAGGTTTCCGTTGTTGGGGCTGGTATTACCGGGACTCCCGGCGTAACTGCCCGCATCGTCACGGCATTATCGGCACAGCACATCGACATTTTACAATCGACCGATAGTTATACGACCATCTGGGTACTCGTCAAGGAAGCTGACTTAAAAGCTGCCATGAACGCCTTACATGATGAATTTTTAGGAATCGAATAATCATCACCAACAAGCTCGGCTTAACGCCGGGCTTTTTTGCATCCAGTACTTAAGTTTTGGCTCTGTTTTAGGCCAATTTTTCCGCCAAAAGCCTGTCCAGTTGTTACGGCACGCGTCTAATTTCAGACCTCATTTAGGGTGACAATTCCCCCGTTTGCATGTATTCTAGAAACAGTAACTTTATTGAAAAGGACGCTAATATTATGCAAGCAAGTCAATTAATTAATAGTTTGAAATTTAAGCGGGTACGGCCCGCATTGACCACGGACTTCGACGTCACGATGTTGACACAGGATACCCGTGAAGTTCAGCCCGGGGCGATGTTTATCGCTGTTATTGGTTATCACGTTGATGGTCACGATCTCGTTGACCAGGCCATCGAAAAAGGCGCCAAGATCATCGTGGCTTCTAAACCCTTGGACGTCAAAGTACCCGTTATCTATGTTGAAAACACTGAACGAGCAATGGCGATTCTCGCCGACGTTTTTTATGGTGCTCCTAGTCAAAAGATGCGGATGATTGGTGTTACTGGTACTAACGGTAAGACTACCGTCACCCACCTGATCGAACAGATCTATCGTGATCAACAGCAAGCAACAGGCCTCATCGGGACGATGTATCGTAAGATCAAAGATGAAAAGCTACCAACGGCCAACACTACGCCGGATGCGATCACAACGCAACGCACACTAGCTGCCATGCGTGACGCCGGTGTTGAAACTGTGGCTATGGAAGTTTCTTCAATAGCACTCGTACTTGGACGGGTCTGGGGCATTGATTACGATATCGCCGTCTTCACTAACTTGACGCAAGATCATTTGGACTTCCATAAAACAATGGCTAAGTATACGGAAGCTAAGGCCATGCTCTTTGCGCAACTCGGCAATAAGTACAACGCTGATGGAACGAATAAAGTCGCCGTTCTTAATACCGATGATCCCGTTGGTCGTGAATTTGAACAGTATACGGCTGCGCACGTGCTGACGTTTGGACTCAAACCAGACGCCATGATCAATGCTCAAAATGTCGAGATTAAGAGCCAAGGAACTGAATTTGATCTCTCCGTCTTCGGCCACGTGACCCACGTGACAATGCAACTGATTGGCCAGTTCAACGTTTATAATATGCTGGCGGCCTTTGCAGCGGCTTACGCCAGTGGTATTCCTGAGGACCAAATTATTAAGTCCCTCGAAAAAGTGACGGGCGTTAAAGGACGTTTTCAATCCGTACCATCTCACACGGGTGTTAGTGTCATCGTCGATTACTCCCACACTCCCGACGGCTTATTGAATGCCTTAGAAACCATTCAAGATTTCGCCACTAAGGATATTTATTGCGTCGTTGGCTGTGGCGGTGATCGTGACAAAACGAAGCGGCCTAAGATGGCCAAAATCGCCGTTGAGCATAGCACCAAACCAATCTTCACTTCAGACAATCCACGGACGGAAGATCCAACGATGATCCTAAACGACATGGTTGCTGGGGTTCCTGACGCTAACGTCCCTGTCTATGAAGACCGGCACGTTGCCATTGCTAAGGCAATTGAAGCCGCGCAACCCGGCGATGTTGTCTTAATCGCTGGTAAGGGCCATGAGGATTACCAAATCATTGGTCGGACAAAACATCACTTTGATGATAGTGAAGAAGCTGCCAAAGCTTTAGCCTTGAAACCAACCATTGATTAAGCCTGGCAGCATGCATTTGCGTGCTATACAACAATCACACGTGTTCGAACATACCAAAGAACTGGACTACTGTTCATCAGCAATCCACGTCCGCTGCCAACTTCCATGACTGGTTGCTTTAACTTTACGATTTGGCACGTTCGAATGATTTTTCGTACTGCCTCATAACTAACACAAGTTGGGCCAACTCACCAATCAAAACCACCCCTAACTAGACTGATAAGCATCAGTCTAGTTAGGGGTGGTTTTGATTTAGCGATTATCGTCCCCGTATCTAGCTAATTTTGAGTAAAGTAGCTGCTCGCACGACTACTTAATCCCGCTTCGATTATTAACCGGTCAAACTATCGCCTATCTTTGATAATTATCCTAATCTGGAAATATAATTATGTTGATAAAAGGGCTCAACTATCGTTGTTAATTTAGGTTTAACTAGTTTGGGGGGATTTATCATGTCAATGTTTCAAACTTGGAAACGCCGAATTGCTTACGGTTCCACTGACATGGCTGGCAATATTATCTGGCAGATGGTCAGTACTTATTTACTGTTCTATTACACGACAGTGGCGGGGATTTCAGCCGCCTTTGCTGGTATGTTGTTCTTCGTTGTTCGCTTCATCGACGCCTTTGATGCCTTAATTTATGGCTATCTGATTGATCATACGCACACAAAATACGGTCAATCGCGTCCATACTTTGTTTGGTTTGGTATCCCACTAGGGCTCCTGGCAATGTCACTGTTTATGATTCCATCATTTGGTGGGCACACGACGATGCGACTCGTTTATATTTCAATCACCTACACATTCTTCAGCTTAATTTATTCTGGTGCTAACACGCCCATCACATCAATTCTTCCGAGTTTAACTGATGACAGTGTTGAACGAACCAAATTAGCAAGTGCACGTATGGTCATGACCACTATCGGGACAAGTGCAGTGGCCGCCATCACCTTGCCAATGGTCAAATTACTCGGAAAGGGCAACCAATCCACAGGCTTTACCCTCTGGGCCATTATTTTGGGACTCGTCATTATGGGACTCTTTATCTTCGCCTTTTTCAATCTCAAGGAAACCAATGGTGCGCAAAATCCAGATGGTGACAATGAAGCGACTGAATCGCTGTCAATCTGGGAAAGTTTGAAAGGTGCCGCTAGCAACAAGCCGTGGCTATTACTAGCTTGCTCGTTCATTTTGCTACAAACGTTCTGGATGCTACGAGGTAATTCCGCTATCTTCTTTATTAAATATGTGTATGGACGGCCAGAATTAGCCCCAATCTTCCTTGGCATCGGCTTTGTTTCCGTCATTGGTAACTTATCCGTTCCATTTTTGTCACAACATTTTAAGAACCGTAACGTCTTACAATTTTCACTCGTTTTAGGTGTCGTTGGTCAATTATTGTTACCAATCGCCGAAAAGATGCACAGTGTCAGCCTGTTAATTGCAGGCTCAGTTGTTTTTCTCATTGCCATGGGGATTACGTTTACGATTGTCTTCGCTATGTTATCTGACACCGTTGATTACTCGACAAAAGTCCTCGGATTAAATGAAACCGGATTCTTGTCCGCCGTACCAATGATTGGTGCCAAGTTAGGAATGGGAATTGGTGGCTTTCTGGCCGGTCAATTTCTATCATGGGGTCAGTTCAATGCAAAAGTGGCTGTTCAATCAGGAAGAACGATTACTTTTATCAACCTCGCCTTTATTTGGATGCCAATTATTTTATTAGCTGCGATGATTTTCATGATGCAATTCTATCATTTAAACGAAAAAGAATTACAAGTGAATAAACCAGACGCAGTTCCAGTGAGTGAAGCTAAGGAGGACATTGAATATGATGCCAACAATTAATTCGATTAAAACAACCGTCAACGGCGTCGTTAAAATTGTTAAACCATTTAATAACGAAGTTGGCGGTGAACAATTTGACCCCCGCGTACTCAAAACACTAACAACCTTTGCACAACCCGCCGTCCTTGAAAATGACTTGGCGGCTCTCCGCAGTGGCAGTTTAACTCCCGCCATCGCAGACCCTGTTGGCAAAGCCGTTACCGTTCAAAATCGTAATATTACCGCTTTGAATCGTACGGTCAGCATTGAATGGCTAACGCCACAAAATGTTATTAGTCACAAAGTACTTGTCTACTTCCATGGCGGTGCTTTTTACGGCGGGGTTCCCGGTAACAACACTGTGCTATTAAAGATGATTGCGGCTCAAAGCCATTGCGAAGTCCTTAACGTTGATTATAGCCTAGCCCCAGAAGCACCGGCGCCCGCAGGTATTTTAGATGGTCTCGCCATTTTCCAATATTTAGAACAACGTGATGCTGACACAATGATTACTGTGGCTGGCGATTCAGCCGGAGCCAACATCATCATGGCGGCAACGAATTTGAACCAACAACTCGGTAGTAACCGTATCAACCAGCAGCTGTTGTTATATCCAGTCACCGCACCAAATGCTGACCACGCAGGCCCGTTGTGGGACTTAGCCGCCTTTCCAATTATTGCCGAACAACGGTCGATTCTAGCCAACTATCACGACCTCTTTCGACAACTCGATAGCATCATGACAGCTTATTATGTCCCAGAAAACTTTGACTCCCATTCACCGCTTATCTCACCGCTACGCCAGGAAGACTTCACGATGACACCACCAACAACAATCATGGTCGGTGAATTTGATTCTTTCCGTCCACAGGCCTGGGCTTATGCTCAGCGACTAGCCGCAGCCGATACCGCAACGACATTTATTCAATATCAAGGTTTGAACCACGCTTTTGCACCATTAGTGGATCAATATTGGCAAAGTCGTGACGTTGCCCAAGTGATGGCCGCCGCGTTAATTTAGTGCCCTGTCGAACTACTGAAATGCCGCGCACCGCATCTCAAGAACCAAGTGACTAAGAAATTGAACAATTAACACAAAATCGGCAATCATTTTTGAAAATTGATTGCCGATTTTGTGTTTAGTTAACTACTTGGCCTAGCGCTTAACTTTAAAACCTGTGCTATACTCTTGGCATGGGGGGATAACAATGAATAAGAATGACAAAGCTAAACGATTAATGCAACAAATCGACGTTGCCTATAATGATCCTGAAGTTAAACAGGACGCTCAGATTCGAGCCGACTTACTGCGTTATGCCACGGAACTCGACAAAAACGGTAACTACTTATTAATTGCCACTAAGGTCAACAGTATGGCCATGCGTGTCATCCGCGAACACATGCACCAGCCGCTTCAAGCCATCAACACGCTCTACACCCAAACTAGCCGTACCTCCGAATATTATTGGGGCGTAGCAGCGGCTAGTATTTTTAGCGGATTGTGGTAAGGCCTTAATAACCAACCAGCTTTTCTTACGCTAGTAGCGATTCTGACGCAAAGTACTTGGCATCTTCATTTAAAACCTAACTAATCATTTCAAAGGGACCTTTCTGGCATAAACCACAGAAAGATCCCTTTTTCACTCGTAATTAAAATATACTAGCTTTTATCACAACACGATTATTAGTCTAGACAGAGGGACCTATTATTGACATCAAGCTGCCTACTTCAAATACCTGGTTTCATTCCAAGTTGTCAGTTCAAAATTCTGATTATCCGTCGTCGACAGTACTGTTAAGCTATCATTGTCCACGATACCGTGGCCGACCGTCTTCATGACCTGGCCATTAACTACAAACGGCGCGCGTAATTCAGCCAACGGTACATCCATTAACGCTTTAACAGTCATCGTCGTTACGAGACCGTGTGACACGACTAATAACGGCTGCGAACTTGCTACTCCGATTTGATCAATCAACCGATGGAGTGTATCCGTCGTTCTTGCCACAAAATCTGCGTAACTTTCACCACCACCAGCCAATTCAGGGCGATATTCAGCTGGTTTGGTAAAAATGACTTGGGCATACGACTGTGGATGCACCTCTGCTTCCCGCTTACCGTCCCAATCGCCAAAGTCAAATTCACGTAAACCATCGTCTACTTGAATCGTTGGTTGCCACTGATTAGCAGCTACAATGTACTTCGCCGTATCCAACGCCCGCTGCTGCGGACTACTATACACAGCAGCAAACTGGGTGGCTTTTAAATAATCACCGGCGGCCTTAGCCCCCTCAATCCCACTAGCAACCAGTGGCGAATCCGCTCGCCCACCTTGAAACCGATGTTCCAAATTATATTGTGTTCGACCGTGACGAATGAAATAAATCTGCATGGCACGTTCACCTTCCTAATCCGTTCAATAGTTTAATTCTAACTGTGTCGCACTCAATAAAAAAGTCTTCCGTTCCATCAACACACAAAAAAATATCGTGGTCTAAAAGACATACCACGATATTTTGAGCACTACGATAGCGGTTTAACCAAGTGTTGGTACGGATGAGTCCCAATCATGAGCTGACCATCCGGGACAAAACCATGTCGGTGGTATAATTTAGCCGCCCGTGGATTACCATCATCAACGTTCAAACTCAGCTTGGTTACCCCTAGCTGTCGGACTAGTCCCGGTAAAGCTTCCAATAAAGCACTACCGACCCCGTGGCCTTGGGCTTGCGGGTCAACTGCCAGCATACTTAAATACCATTCATCCGGTCGGGTCTCACCACCTAATTCCAAGGGTGCTTCAAACCCCGCATGCTGCCCAGAGGTCGTCCGTAATAAATCATTAACAGCGACTTCATTCTTCGCCAAGTGTCCAAACGCGACCCCCACGACCTTGTGATCCATGATAGCAACGAAGGTCTGCGCTAATCCATCTAAATTGGCCGGTCGCTGATACAGCTCAGTCAACATCGCTAACAAGTCAGCCTTGCTAACATTTTTTAAGACCGGCATTTCCATATCCCGGTAAATCATCGCAATCAACGGTGCAATCTGCGCACTGTCTTGCGGTTGTGCCGTTCGAATTTCCATCATCTCAACGCTCCCAACTGTTTTCTCAACCGTAGCAAATCCATTGATTGTCGTCAATCGTTGTGCTTGATTTGCTGGCGGTGCTGAACCGTCATGACCCACGTTGTAACGGGCACGACTAAGATAACACCCATTAACGAAAATAATACCATTAATACTTCAGCCACAAATATTTTGTTATTGATGACACTCCCAAAAGAATAATGTAAGCCTGAAAACCAGATAAACAGTGCCAAAAAGCCACCGAAAAAGCCGAAAAATAACGTGTTAAAAGTTGTTCCAATAATTTGCTTACCAATACTGATACCATCGATATATAGCCGTTTTGTGGATAACTGCGGATGTTGTGCCAAAATCTCACTCAGACCAGCGGCAATCGCAATGGCCGCTTCTGCGATAGCACCTAGCGTACTCAGAATTGCTTCAGTAACTGCCACGCCGATAAAGGAAACGCCGATTGCTAGTGACATCCCTTCGAGGTCCTCACTGTCTTCCAGACTAAAGCCTTGCGCCATAATCCAATTTTCAACTGGAAAAATAATTAGGACTAAAATGACCATGACAATCAAAGCTGCGATGTAGGCAGGTTTGGCCGCTACTTCATTCGCCTCACCGAAGAAAATCGTGAAGGCTAAGATAATCGTCCCAATTACCAATGACACCGCAACCGCAGGAAAGCCCCATGAAATCAAAACAACCGCCAAAAATAACAAGCCAAAGTTAAACAATAAGCTTAAAAAGGCCGTGGCTCCGGTCTTACCACCAATTAGCGTCATTAATCCTAGTAAGATCAGCCCTAAAACAGTAATCGTGTTCATGCGACCACCTCCTTAGGCATCAATCGACTCGCTAGCCAACTCGCTACTGGAATCGCTAGGACGATTCCAATGCCGGAAATTAAGCTTTGGACCATGCCCAGTGACATATTCATTGTAAAGGTGTAGCCCCAACTATTACCGTTGCGGAAATACAGTAAGGTCATCGCAAAAGTATCGGCCATAAAAATTAAGAATAACACGTTGATTAAGGGACCCATAATTGACCGACCGATTTGAATACCGGACTTAAATACTTGACGTGGCGCAATATCAGGACGCTCCGTTTTTAATTGAAATAGTGAGGCGACAATATCCGTTGATTCGTCCATGACCGCTCCTAAGGAACCTAAAATCGTTTCCACTAAAAATAACGGTCGGGGAATCTGGGTGACGTATTGCATTGATTCATATGTCACCCCACGTTCATGAGTCACGGCAAAGACAATCAAACTGATAATCACGGCCAACCCCGTACCTGCTACGGTGGCACCGAATGTCACGAGCATCTGGCGACTGAAGCCAAGTACTAATAGCAACGTCAGGATCGCAAAAATAACGGCCAACACGCCGAAAAGCAAGTAGATATGGCCGCCATTAGTTGCCAAGTCAATTTGAATGGCCGCATAAAACAACACGGCATTGAGAGCCACACTCAAAAGGGCCATCAAGCCACTAAAGCGCATAATTAATAAAAGTAACGCTATGGCTAACCAAGCGACAAATGCCAACGCAGTATCCCGTTTTAAACCCTGAATCGTCACCGCACTACTATGGTCGCTAGGAATTCGTAAGAAAACTTGATTGCCTGCTCGATATGGTTGATCCATGGCACCTGAACTCGTATACGTATTCTTAATGCGATAAGTTCGACCACGATGCGCCTTGTTGAGAACTCGGACCGTTACAAGCTGTGTCATTGCCGCATCCTTGTTCTCAAATTCATCCGTCGTCGTACTTCGACTTTTGGTCTGCACGTGGGTCACTTGTGCCACCGTCTGCTGATAAAGCCCAGCATTGACCCGGGTCAAGCCAACCCCAATCAATCCTAGCGCAATCACTAACAGTGTTAACCACAACCCCCACCATTGCTTGATTCGCTGTTTCACATCTTCACCTTTTTTCACTTCAATGGTCATCAGTGTACCACGCACGTCCCCACGCGAGCGCCATTGCTGACAATCTTTACCAGAACCTAAGCTTCTACACCGATCTAGGCGGCTACTTGAACACGGAGCGCTTTAAGCCAAGCAATTTCTTCTTCCTCATGTAGCCGTTGAGCAAGCTTCAAACCTTTTTCAATCAATGCGAGGGCCTGTTCAGGCTGCTGATGGACCCGCCATTCATAGACTGCAGTTAGCTTATAATGTGCCAAAGGTTGGTAGCGGCTTAATAATTGCTGGACACCATCGTCTTGGTACCAAGCCAAGATTTGTGGATCACGATGATTCGTAACTAAGTTCCAGTACAAAGTTGCGTCTAAATACTTCGCTAAATCAACGGGAGGCAACGTATTAAAACTTGGTTCCAAACGGCTCAAACCCGCTAACAGCTCAAGGGTATCCAGACCATGCTGGAGTCCCCATTCCAGAATCAACCAGGCTTGGCGCACGACCAAATAATTCCGATTACCGCCATCGCGTGGCATAACGATCATGCTAGCATCAAGATCGCGAACACTGCCCGTTTGAACCTTGATTGCAGCAGCACACGCCGTCACGTATGCCGCTGTCATAGCTGCTGTTGATTCCCGGGCCTGCCGAAACTCCTGTCCAGCCGTGGGGTAGCCGTGTAGGTTCATTGGTAATAATTGCGCGGCTTTTAACGTATTGACCCAGATCCAAATAATGAGTGCAAACAGCCATAGGTCAAAACTAAACTTAAACTGGTTTAAAGTAATCAAGCTGAGCATCACCGTCAGTAAGTTGAACAAGCCGCCACCAAAACAATATATGGCGTGATTAAACCGTTTGGCATCCGCGGGTGGCGCTGCCACCAAGTGTGGGTGCCGGGTTAACGGCCGTTCTAATTTCCAATGACCATGCACCTTACTTAATTGCAGTCGGAATCCGGCAATCCGGACAATCCGCGCACCAATTAATCGAAAACCGACCCACTGACCAAACCAGTGAATCAGCGTCGCACCAAGCTCACTAGCAACTAGGGCCAGACCAAGCCAACCGACTGTTGCAATAAATTGTCCGAAAACTTGCATACGATTCCTCCTCGTCCTTTGATAAATTCATTTGTCAGTAAAAAACCCAATTTCAACATCAATTAAGGTCGCAGTGCACTAACTTGTAATTGGTACACTGCCTACTTAATTTTTAAACTGGTTATATTACATTAATTATACGCGCGGCTATCAAAATAATCGCTTGAACTTCTGTAATTGCTCTTAATTATAGCAAAACAAGCTGATTTCCAGCGATCAAGACGCCCAAAACCAACCTGTTGATTAATGTTTAAATCCCGTTATTTTATACGTTCACGCGCCGATGACGCTTAACGACGCCGGTGTTTGACAACGGTGAAGAAATGTAAAATCAGTGCTAAAAGCACGTAAAAAACCACCACAAACACGCCATAATAGGCCCAAAAATTATTCAGCGGAATTAATTGTTGAATACCCGCTTCGATACCCATTGTTAGTAGTGCCATCACTGCAATCATAAAGAATAATTGAATATAGCGTTTCACCGTACTGTCATCCCTTTCCTTTTTATGCGCGGCCCGCGCACCAACCCGCTCACATTCTGCTTGTTTAGCAGCTGTAAGCGTCTGCATGCCCCACGTCTTAGTCACGACAATCTCTCGTAACTTGATAAGACACCCATGGTCAAAAATTTATCTAAAGTTTTAAACGTCGCGTCAGTTACACCCGTCAAGTAATTCTCAAGTCCCCCAGCATAACAATCCGTAATCGTGACGTAATGCTTGTTTTTAAATCGATCTGGCACCGCCTCACCGATCGAATTAAAACGTGCAATGCGGCCCCGAAAACAGTCACAGAAATTCTTCATTACACCTGACAAGCTACCTAAATAAGTCGGTGCGGCCAATATCCAGACATCCGCCGCCAATAGTTTGGCTTCCGATATATCTAAATCATTATTCGGTTGTCCATCGTGGTCTGGCCGCAATTTATAATCGTTGAGGTCAACCAACTCCGTTTCTGCACTGGTTGCGGCACCCTTTAAAACGGCTTGCAATAATTGCGCCGTTACACCGTCCGCTCGGTGCGCCCCTAATATTCCTAAGACTTTCACATTTGCCACTCCTATCATCTAAGGTCTAATTCTATTTTAACGCATTTCAACATAAAAATATGGTTATCAAACGAACAGCAATCGTTAAACCCGCTAATAGTCTTTACTTTTAACAAAAATGTTTGACAATCGATTAACGTCTTGCTTTAATTATACATAAGTACGAACGTTCCAATAATACCTAGTCTAACTGACAGCTTGTAGGCTTAAGACTGCCTTGAATTCGATTATGAATCTCGTGTACTTGATTATTAAAGCTGTCACATCAACACTCAACAGCTAGTTTAGCGTACTGCCGATGGGGGAAACTAGCCCTTAAGTGTAAATAGAATTTGAAAGGACGCAGTCACCATGGCTAATTTTCAACAATCGGAAACAGCACTTACTGAAAGTGCCACACTCATTAATATCTTTGCCGAAAAGATTCGGCGTCAAATTATCATTGCTCTGGGGAACAGTGATAATGGTCTCAACGTTACTGATATTACCGCATTAGTAAATATTTCACGGCCCGCTGTTTCACACCACCTACGCTTGATGCGTGAAGCGGGCGTTATCGATATGCGCAGTAATGGTGTCGAACATATCTACTTTCTTACGCTAGCCGCACCATTACAGCAACTCCAAGCAACCTTCGCAACTTTAACTGCTGATAACGCAACGCTTAGTCAGTCCTAAGTACAAACACCAATTTTCATAGTTAAACCACTGCCAGTGTCATCTTGCCTCACTTTTGGCATCCATGACACTACCTTAAACGGCGCTTCAAGAATGCTAACTCATTCTTGAAGCGTCGTTTTTTAAAACTTTTAAGTAGCGGATTGTACTTACGTCGCACCTACCGCCGATTTAAGGCTTGCAAATCAGCTGGTAAAGCCGCTTCAAAGTGTAAGATTTTTTCCGTAAAAGGATCGAAAAACTGTAAAGTCGCCGCATGTAAAGCTTGCCGTTGAATCCAATCCTGACTGCCACCGTATAACGCGTCACCTAATAACGGATGACCCAACGCCGTTAAATGGACCCGAATTTGATGGGTCCGACCAGTCACTAATTCTAACCGTAGCCGACTCACGCTATGCTGCAAATCTGTCACTTCAACTTGGTATTTCGTAATTGCCCGTTGTCCAGTCGCCATAACCGTACGACGCGGACTATCCGACATACGGCCTATGGGTTGATCAATCGTGCCACCAGCAGGAATAATGGTACCTTCAATCCAAGCCTGATAAGTCTTAACCAATTGAGCCGCAATTCGAGGCTCCGTTAACATCCCCTGTGCCACTCGGTGTTTAGCAACCAACACTAGCCCACTCGTATCCCGGTCCAAACGTGTGATTAGATGTGGTTGCTGATTAGCAGCTTGCGTAGCCATTAAATAACCTTTGATTCGATTAACTAAGGTATCAGTGCGATTGCTGGGGCCAGGGACACTAGTCAACCCGGCCGGTTTATTGATGACTAACCAATTTGCATCTTCATATTCAACTTGCACCGGCCGTGCACTGCTTGCAACCGCCGTATCAGGGGCTTCATCAGGAAGCTGTACACCCGCAATGTCCCCATCATGAATTGTAATCACGCCCGTCCGGACTTGACCATTAACGACAAACGTACCACTCCCATGTTTGATTGCCTTGATAGTCCGCATACTAATGGCATGCGTAGTCAAAAAGCGTTTCATCGCTATCGATTGGCCCTGATGTTGCCACGTAAATTGCATCCCTGTTACTCCATTTCATCTCTAGTTTAATAACCATTATTATTCAGCACCGTCGTCAACACTAGTGGTCGCTTCCGCGTGTGCTGCTGCTCGAATCGCTGCCATAAAGGTCTCACCATACTTTTCAAGCTTGCTAGCTCCGACCCCTTTCACCTTCAAGAAGGTCGCGTCATCTTCTGGCATCAGGTCACACATCGAATGCAACGTCTTATCGGAAAAGATGACGAATGGTGGCACGCCTTGCTCTTCGGCCAATTGACGTCGAAGTGTCCGTAACTGTTCAAAGAGCGCACTATTTTCAGGAACCGTTTGTTGCACTTTTTGGGCCGTCTTGCGGTGCACCGTAGTCGTTCCCTTAAGTACGGCTACTCCGCTGGCCGTTACCGTGAGTGTTGGGTATTGTCCCCCTACAGATTGCAAATAACCGCTCGCAGTCAAAAAATCAATCAATTCTACCACGCTCTTTTGACGCTGACCAGACATTAACCCGTACGTTGATAAGGTATTCAGATTTGATTCACGAACCCGCTGATTATTAGCCCCCGTCAAGACCTGGGCCACTACTCCCTTACCAAACCGGGAATGCAGTCGCACAACACACGACAGTACTTGCTGTGCCGCCGTGGTAATATCCTGTGATTCCCGTTGATCAGTACAATTACTACACCGACCACACGGCGCAGATGCTTCACCAAAGTATTTCAAAATAAACTGTTGCAAACAGCCTTGCGTATTCGCATACCGCGTCATTACTTGTAACTTTTGATACGCTAAGTGCCGATGTTCCGTATCCATCTCAGACTCATCAATAAAGAAATGTTGGAGCTGAATATCACTAGGCCGAAAAATCAAAATTGCTTCACTCGGCAACCCATCCCGGCCAGCCCGACCGGCTTCCTGGTAATATGCTTCTAAGGTACCTGGGACCTGCGCATGAATTACAAACCGCACGTTGCTCTTATCAATTCCCATCCCAAAGGCGTTAGTTGCCACCATCACATCGACCCGATCATACAAAAAGTCCTCTTGATTTTGACGGCGAACCATGTCATCAAGTCCGGCGTGATATGGCGTTGCCTTAATATCATGCTTTTGCAGCAGGCTGGTCAAACGCATCACTTCTTTACGGGTGCTCGCATAAGTAATCCCCGCCTCGCCATGATTGACCTTCAAATAATCTAAAATATATCGATCCGTATCTTGATCCTTGACCACCGTCAAGTCTAAGTTATCTCGTGCAAAGCCAGTATTGACTTCATGCTGTGGATCAATTGCTAGCCGACCACAAATATCTTCAGCAACTTGTTCAGTCGCCGTAGCGGTCAAGGCTAAGACTTGCGGATGAGTCGGCAATTGCTCAATCGCCGTACTCAATGCCAAATAACTAGGCCGAAAATCATGTCCCCACTGCGAAATACAATGGGCTTCATCAATAGCCAAAAGTTGAATTGGCAATCGTCCCAATGCTTGGATGAAGTAATCTGAATCTAACCGCTCTGGCGCTACGTATAGCAAGGTATAATCACCCGCCCGTAATTCTTGGAGCCGCTCGTTAATTGCTTGAAAATCCAGTGAACTATTAATAAAGGTCGCTGCAATCCCATTATCATTTAATGCATCCACTTGATCTTTCATTAAAGAAATCAGTGGTGAGACAACGACGGTCAGGCCCTGAAAAAGTAACGCTGGAATTTGATAACATAATGATTTACCACCACCAGTAGGCATGATTGCCAGGGTGTTTTCACCGGCTAACACTTGTTCGATCACTGCTTTTTGCCCCGGTCGGAACTCATCATATCCAAACGTGGTTTTTAATACTTGCTGTGCCGCCGCTAAGTCAATCATCACACGTAAACTCCTTTTTTGAATTAATACTCTATGTATTGTGCTAGTTATTATTTAGGATGAATCATGATTAAAATGTGCCAATTAGTTGGATTACTATTCGTCAGTATATGCGCGTCCGATGCCGACCTCCAGGGCTGGGTGCCAATTGTTGGAACGTAGCCGACGTCGATTTGAGCTAACGCACAACCCGCGTCATCTCAAATACGAGTCTTATTCT
>OMJG01000891.1_pt1 | contig 19718 bp, 19 predicted proteins | sample 1646431 | NCBI WGS metagenome assembly OMJG01 (sample SAMN03771674, study PRJEB25209) | food metagenome | isolation source: Cotija cheese | place: Mexico:Jalisco,Michoacan | collected 2011-12-12
CCGCGACCCCCACCATGGCAAGGTGATGTTCTACCACTGAACTACTTCCGCATAATAAAGCTATTAAATTGTAAATGCCGACTAGAGGATTCGAACCTCCGACCTCCTCATTACTAGTGAGATGCTCTGCCAACTGAGCTAAGTCGGCATGTGCGGGTGAAGGGACTCGAACCCCCACGTCGTAAGACACTAGAACCTAAATCTAGCGCGTCTGCCAGTTCCGCCACACCCGCATGATGTTAATCATGCCTTGTTGCCGGTTCAAACAGTTCTTACTGGTATGCCTTGACAACTATTTAACTTTATCATCATGTTGAATACTTGTCAACAACTTTTTTCAAATAAATGGATAAATATACTTTTTACTGGATAAACAAGTTATATTTTTCCGACAAGAAATATTATAGCACGGTAGCCGAAAATAGCAAACCCTATTTTCAAAAAAAGGATAACAAATTTCATTAGGCCTAGTTTTAGCGCCCTTTATCACCTAGAATCATTGACTTGCGTCGCTGCTCTCACCATCTTTATTGAACTAATTTGCAGTACTTAGCCTTCATTTACACCTCCATCTTGAAGCAACCCCTCCTTTAATACTCATTAATTATGCAAAAGCGGGCTCACACAACTGTGAGTCCGCTTAGTCTATTCTAATTAACCTTGTTTTTCAATCTTCGTTTTGCCGTGCATGTAAGGGACTAACACATCAGGAATCGTGACTGTTCCATCTTCATTTTGGTAGTTTTCCAAAATTGCAGCAACGGTCCGACCAACGGCTAAGCCACTCCCGTTCAACGTATGAACAAATTGTAACTTGCCATCGTCATCCCGGTACTGAATGTGTGCACGCCGGGCTTGGAAATCAGTACAGTTTGAACAACTTGAGATTTCACGGTATTTATCCTGTTCAGGGAACCAAACTTCCAAATCGTGGGTCATTGCGGCCGTAAAACTCATGTCACCAGTCGTCAACGTAATCACGTGATAGGGTAGCCCAAGCTTCTTCAACAATGATTCCGCATTGTTCGTTAGCTTCTCCAATTCATCCCATGAATCCTCTGGTTTAGTGAACTTAACCATTTCAACCTTATTGAATTGGTGTAAACGAATTAAGCCTTTAGTATCACGGCCAGCACTTCCGGCCTCTTCACGGAAAGCTGGTGATAAAGCTGTAAAGTAAACTGGTAATTTTTCGGCTGGAATGACTTCATCACGATAATAGTTGACCAACGGTACTTCTGCCGTTGGGATCAACGTTAAATCTTGCGTTGTAATTCGGAACGCATCTTCCTTGAACTTTGGAAATTGGCCAGTACCGTACATGGATTCATCGGTAACCATGTAAGGCGGTAATACTTCCGTATACCCTTCAGCTTCATGTTGATCTAAGAAGAAATTGTAAACGGCCCGTTCCAGCTTGGCACCATCGCCAACATAGTACAAGAAACGGCTACCTGAAACTTTTGCACCACGTTCAAAGTCCAAGGTCCCTAAATTTTCACCGATATCCCAGTGCGCCTTAGGTGTAAAGTCAAAGTGCCGTGGCGTACCGATTCGGCGTAACTCAACGGCATCTTCCTCTTTTAAGCTTACTGGTACATCTGGATGTGGCATATTCGGCAAGTGTGCAGCCATATCCTGAACTTGGGCATCAATTGTCCGCCGTTGTTCATCTAAAGCCTTAACATCCGCGCTAACCTTTTGCATCTCCGCAATTTCGGCACTAGCATCTTCCTTATTACGCTTCTTTTGTGAAATTTCGCCTGAAACTTGGTTTCGAGTTGACTTTAATTGTTCACTCTTGGCGATCAATTCACGACGCTGTTCATCGGCAGCTAATAAATCATCGATGTCACTAGCAGCAACACCCCGATGACCAAGCTGTTCTTTTACAAAATCTGGATTCTGACGAATCATCTTAACATCTAACATAACGACGTCTCCTTTTCACTTTTAATCGTAAATAAAAACAGTCTCTCCTCCCAATTGGGACGAAGAGACTGCGATTCGCGGTACCACCCAAGTTCAGGATCATGATTAATCCCACCCTTAAACGGATAACGGCCGTGCCGTGCAGTATTACCTGCCCACATTGTCGCGCCGGAGTTTCGACTACCGATTCACACCACCCACCGGTTCTCTGAACATCTACTTAAAACGCGCCGTGTTTAATATTCACTGTCTACTATAAAACATTGATTCCAAAAAGGCAACTAGCCCAAACTAGCAACTTTTTCATCGATCAGCCGAATGACCTCTTTACGGGCATCCGCATCAGCCACAAAGTCAAGTTGATCACCATCGATCTGCATCTTCGGGCTGTGGTCATAATTAGCATACCAATTCGTGTAGCGTTCATTTAAAGTCTGATAATATTTATACAAATCTGGATCTTGATCGATTTGTTCGTAAGAACGGCCCCGCTTTTGGATTCGCTTAAGCATCGTATCAAAAGAAATATTAATATGAATCAATAAATCTGGACTCTTTTGGTGCGACGCTTCTGGTAATTCCTGCATCATGTTATCCAACAATGAATCATAAATGTCAACTTCGGTATTCGTTGCCCGACCCAGATCACCATTTAAATGGAACAATAGTGAGTCTTCAAAGATCGAACGATCCAAGACGTCCAAATCGTTAGCAAAAGCTGATTTAATACTATCCAACCGTTTATTCAAAAAATAGATTTGCAATAAGAACGCGTACTTCTTAGGGTCCTTATAAAATAACGGCAAAATGGGATTATCATCAACTGACTCGTAAAACGCTTTAGAACCAAAGTGGTTAGCCACTAACTGCGTTAAACTCGTCTTGCCGGCACCGATTGTTCCTGACATTACAAGCATGGGGCGTCTCTCCTTTTAATCACGTCAAAATTTTGATTATCTCTAAAAGCAACACTACATATTGTACGCACCCCCGTCTCAAAATGCAATATCTGGTGAGTCAATTCAGCAAAAAACTTCTAGGCTTATTCACACGGGAATAACATGGCCCAGTAACTAAACTCACTGATTACCACGTTTCAACCACCGTTTGTGACAGGCCAGCATGAACAAAAAAGCACGTTAGTTAGTTCCTAACGTACTTTCATGGTATTATGCTGATTTAGCTATCGCATTTTATTTTACTTAGCAGCTTTTTCTTTAGCCTGTAACAAACTAACGTATTGTTCTAGCGTTAAGTTGTGCTTGGTCATAAATTGGGCACTGGCCTTACCGACATAACGGAAATGCCAAGATTCATAATCGATCCCAGTCGACTGCTTACCATCCTTGGTAAAGCGCAATACAAAACCGTAGTCCGCTGCGTGATTGATCAACCATTGTTGCCCCTTATTCTTATCTGATGAAGATAGCAACTGATTGCCGTGCGTACTATACCAATGTGTATTCATGATATCGGCAGCTAAGCCCGTCTCATGCTCACTACCACTAGGAACGGCTACGTACTCTTTCGTCAGCTTCAAGGCTTCTTTAGCCGTCTTCCCTTGATTTTCATAAGTTTGAATCGATTGATTCCAAACTTCTTTTTGGTACGCCACGGACCGATAACCTGAGACCAAAGTTGCGGGATAACCAGCTTTCTTAGCACCTGCTAAAAAGGCTTCTAACGGTTTGACAATTGAACTACGAACTTCAATACCGTCAACACTTGACTTGCTAAACGTCATTTCAGAACGCTTATGCCACTTATTAACGACTACTAAATCGCTATCCGTTGACTTAACGCCCTTCGGCAATGCCCTGATCAAGCGTTGCCGCTTAGTTTGCGTTTTGGTCGTCTTGGCACTAGTACTACTGGCGCTCTTAGCTGTCGTCTGATTAGTACCACAACCACTCAGTACGCCTACCAATGACACTAACGCTAATCCTGTTACCAAATTTCTCTTTAACATCTCTCTCGCTGCCTTTCTCAATTCAGCTTAGCATAGTCATGCCGGACTAGCTCATTCTTAAAGTCATGTTTGCGAATTTTTAATGATTCCGCTATTTCTCCTTTATCAAATTACCATAAACATCGATGAATCGCATCCTAAATCTGGTGGCCAATTGAAATTTCAATAGCACTAGTCTCAAATATGACCTTATATTTTGAGCACCTTTATAAAACGTCCCTCACAGCGATATGCGATCAGCGTCCCAGGTCGCTTAGACTATCTCAAAAGTTGTCGTCAGTCAAGCTCAAATCATGAAAGATGCCATAAAAAAATGCGCTTGACCATCAAATAGGCCAACGCACTTTTGCATTCAATAAAGCTTAACTCAGTTCATTATTTTTTATGATGCTGCTTGCGGGTTAAATCAACCTTATCCAACGGAATCATCTTCGTGTGATAGCGAAGTTTGTAATAGACATACAAAATGATAAACAGTGGGATGCTCATATAGGTGACCCCAATGGCTTGCCAATCAAGGGTGGCAAACGAATGCAAGTCTTGACCGATAATAACCACTAAGCACAAGATAAAAGCAAACCACGGTCCAAAGGGGAACCACTTCGCATGGTACCGTAACTCACTCAGTTGGTGGCCCTGCTTGACAAAAGCCTTCCGGAAACGCAAATGTGAAACGGCAATGCCTAACCAAGCAATAAACCCAGTTAACCCACTAGCCGAAACAAGGAAGATATAGATTCGTGCACCGAACAAACTTGACAAGAACGTTAGCAAACCAATGACCGTCGTTCCCAGTAACGCCATTACGGGAATTCCTCGCCGATTGACTCGGCCAAACGTCTTGGGCGCATAGCCTTGTAATGACAATGAGTATAACATCCGTGTTGACGCGTACATCCCTGAATTAGCGGCCGAGAGCACTGATGTTAAGATAACCGCATTCATTACACTAGCCGCGGCCGCCAACCCAGCTCGTTTGAACACTAACGTAAACGGACTGATAGCAATATCACTGGCCGACGACCCTAATAAGTCTTTCGACGTATACGGGATGATTGCGGCAATCACAAAGATAGCTAAAATGTAAAATAATAAGATCCGCCAAAAAACTTGTTTGATAGCCGCGGGAATACTCTTCTCAGGTGTTGCCGATTCACCAGCCGTAATTCCAATTAATTCAGTACCTTGGAACGAAAAACCAGCCACAACAAACACGCTTAAAATAGTTGGAATACCGCCGACAAATGGTGCCTTTTTATAGGTGAAATTACTTAAGCCGGTAGCATGGCCACCCATGATACCCACAATCGTTAAAACACCGATGACTAAGAACACTAACACGGTCACTACTTTAATCAGGGAGAGCCAGTACTCGGTTTCCCCAAATGAACGTACCGATAATGCGTTGATCGTAAAAATCAGGACCAACGCAATTAGACTAAAGACCCAGCCTGGAACGGACGGCAACCAAAATTGCATAACAATAGCCGCCGTACTAATATCGACCGCTAACGTAATTGCCCAGTTGAACCAATAATTCCAGCCCATTGCAAACCCGAGGGCCGGGTCAACGAATTTGGTCGCGTAAGTGGAAAACGAACCTGAAACCGGTAAATACGTCGCCATCTCACCTAGACTGGTCATTAAAAAGTAAACCATAATTCCAATACCAACATAGGCTAGTAACGCACCACCTGGGCCGGCCGTTGAAATTGCGGAACCAGATGCCACAAACAAACCGGTCCCAATACTACCACCTAGTGCAATCATGGATAAGTGCCGTGTCTGTAAGGACCGGTGCACTTCCTGATGTTGTTCTTCTGCCATTGCAGAACCTCCAAAAATCGATTTATATCTAAAAGTGTTCACACCGATTCAGGTTAGCACAATCAAAATAAAAAGCCTCTTTGCCTCACGATAACGTGCGCAAAAAGACTTTAATCAGATTGATTGACATAATTGCTGATTTCATCGTCGATAGCGCCCCGCAACTATTCTAGCTGCGACAGTCCTTGATTTGTTCAACCAAGGCCCAACGGATGAATCGGTCACTGATTCATCGATTTCGGCGGTTGCCCCGTTCACTGACCTTCACTAGTGGTGACCCACTTCTAGCCAGTTACTATTGTTAACCGCGTCCTCTTCTTTCGATATACTCAATTATTATATCCGACCCATCATCTTTTGACAACCGGCCATCAAGTTTAATTTTAATAAAATTGGTCTGGTAACATTGTCTTGCCTAGGGCTTTGTTATCAGAATAATCGATTGGAATATCAACCACAACTGGTCCAGCCGTTGCAAAGGCCTGATCAAGTACCTTGTCCAAGTCAGCCGGTTGGTCCACCCGCAAACCAGTCGCCCCAAAACTCTCGGCATACTTCACAAAGTCCACTGGGCCAAAGTGAACCGCAGCATCCTCACCATACTTCATTTCTTCTTGGAATTTGACCATATCATAGGTTCCATCATTCCAAATCAAATGTACGATATTTTGCTTCAACCGGACAGCCGTTTCTAACTCTTGAGCAGAAAATAGGAAACCACCATCACCAGAGACCGAAACGATTTGCGTCTCAGGGCGAACTAAAGCTGCTGCAATTGCCCATGGTAAAGCAACGCCCAACGTTTGCATCCCATTACTGAAGAGTAAATGGCGTGGTTCGTAGCTTCGAAAATGGCGTGCCATCCAAATATAGTGGCTTCCCACATCGACGGTGACCGTCATGTCATCGCTGACCCGCTGTTGCAATGCTGCAATCACTGACAACGGGTGACTTAATTTAGAATGCTTATCAATATTAGGAACAAAATCACGGGTTTGAAGCCGTTCCTGTAGTTCACCCAAGTATGTCTGAGCACTATCACTAATACTGTAACCTTTCATGTATGGCAATAAGAAATCTAAGGTCTGAGCAATGTCACCGATCAATTCAGTTTCCGGTTGGAAGTTATGGTCGATTTCTGCACGCATAGCATCAATCACCACAATCCGAGCCTTACCTTCCGCATTCCAGTTACGGGGTTCATATTCGATGGGATCATAACCAACGGCGATGACCAAATCCGACTTTTTCAACAACATATCGCCCGGTTGGTTACGGAATAAGCCGACCCGACCGAAGAAATGGTTAGCTTCCAAGTCGCGTGAAATTACACCGGCCGCCTGGAAAGTCTCGACAACGGGTAAATTAGCGGCCGCTACCAAATTCCGAATCGCTTTCGTCACTTCTGGCGAGGAAGCTCGCATCCCAACTAGCAAGACGGGTAATTTAGCGGCCTTAATTTTTTGGGCTAACAACGTTGCTTCAACCGGGCTAGCTGGTCCTAACTTCGGGGCCTGGATCGGTGTAATAACGGGCGTCCGAACGACTGAATCCGTCACATCTTGGGGAACACTGACAAAGCTGGCTCCTTGCTTAGCGGCCGTTGCTTCTTGATATGCATTCGCTAAAACTTCAGAAATATTTTCCGGTTCCTGAACTTCGGCGCTGTACTTAGTGATTGGCTTAAAAAGAGCGGCGTTGTTCATGCTCTGGTGAGTTAAACGTAACAAGTCCGCACGTTGAACTTGACCAGAAATAGCCAGGACGGGATCACCTTCAGCCGTCGCCGTCACTAACCCAGTTGCCAGATTACTAGCACCAGGACCAGAAGTCGTCATCACAACACCTGGTTTGCCAGTGATACGGCCGATTCCAGCTGCAATAAACGCCGCGTTCTGTTCATGCCGTGTCACAATTAACTGCGGACTTTTTGGATTAACGGGGTGTTCTAACCGTTCAAAAACGCGATCAATCTTAGCTCCGGGAATCCCAAATACGTACTTAACATCGTGGTTTACAAGGCTATCGACAATTGCGTCAGCCCCATAGTATTTCTTATCTGCCATGTTGTTCTCCTTTATCTTGTGAAATTCATTGTTAGAATACCATAAAAAAAGCTTTAATAACAGCATTTTCAGCCTTGTGAAGTAAAGCGTATCATTTTGAAAATGATCCCGGATTAGTAAAAGCGCGTCAATATTGGTTTACCAAGCGAAAACGCTGTCACTTTTTACTAAGTTTGTACGGCGTCTCACTTACTAGTCCGCATTCGACTAAGTAAGGTATTTAATTGTGCCATTTTATCATCAGAATAGTTCGTCCAATCCAATACTGGAATCTGCTTCACCGCTAACAATTCTTTGATCAAAGTGGCTAACTTTTGCTGATCCAAGAAATCCAGCCATAATTGATCGGCTCGCGAGAAAATCCCGTTGACTACCTTAGTTCCCTCGTGAGCCACCGGTTCGACATCCTTGAAGACTTGATCAAAATAGCCATAGTTTGGAAAAGTCTGTAAGGTGCCCTCAATGGCCGCGACCACATCAGTAATGGAAATATCTTCTGGTGCGCGAGCTAAGTGGACCCCACCATTGTTACCACTAGTAGACGTCACTAGTCCCGCCGCCACTAACTTGCGAATGATTTTGCGAATATACGTGGCTGAACCACCAATTCGCTCATGCAAGACATCCGCGGTTAACGGAATTTCAGGCTGCTGGGTGGCCAATAACACCAGCACGCAGGCAGCCTGCTCAAATGATTTTGCGAGTTGCATTAACTCATCTCCTAAGGGTTTAATTCCACACAGTCATAAAATAGTTCTGTTTGACCGGCTCCAAACGGCGCATAGTCCGGATGGCGCACAGCATCGTATTGCCGAAAATTAGCATGTACTAAGATTTGTTGGGAAGCTGGATTGTTTGCCAAACAACTGGCCGTGATTCGCCGTAAATGAAGTGTCTTAAATCCATACTGTAAAATACGAGCGACTGCTGCTGTCATAATTCCCCGGTGCCAATACCGGGCATTCAACATATAACCTAGATCCATCTCCAGCGTTGCCGGCTCCCCCGTATTTGTCATTCGTTCATATAGACCAACACTGCCAATCGCGCGATGGTAGGCCACCAGTTCAATCGCAAAAATCTGTGGGAGCTTAGCTTGTTGTTTTAACAAAAACTCGGCCTCCGTTAAGCTGTGTGCTGGTGTAAAACCAGCCGATGCTGCAATCGCCGGATCACGAACTAAATCGTAATAATCCGTGGTATCTGCCAACGTAAAAGGCCGTAACTCGAGTTGCTCGCCGCGAGCTGTAACCGTAACCATGCCCATATCTGTTCCACCTGACTTGCGTTATAATAGTTATGTTAACCATATCAAATTGAGGTGATTGCATGCAAGTTATTAACCAAAAATTAACGGATACAGGCGCGCAATTGACCGGTTATTTACATCAACCGGATACTAACGCACACCAAACAACTCTACCAGCTATTATTATTGTTCCAGGTGGCTCGTATACGCATATTCCAGTGGCACAGGCTGAAAGTCTCGCGATGGCTTTTGCTGGTCATGGTTATCAAGCCTTTTACTTAGAATACACGCTACTTAGTGATCAGCAACCACTCGAACTAGCCCCGGTACTAGACCTAGGGCGTGCCGTCAGCTTACTACGTCAACATGCAGCTGAATGGCACATCGACAGTCAACAGATCATCCCTGCTGGGTTTAGCGTTGGCGGTCACATTGTAGCGCTATATAACGATTACTGGGCAACCAGCGTCGCAACCACACTGCAAACAGCCCCAGCTACTTTAAAACCCAACAACGTGCTATTAGGCTATCCAGTGATCAGTCCCTTACTAGGTTTTCCTAAAGATGCAGCCACTTTGGTCACTTGGTCGCAGACACCAACTGAATTAGCCGCTGAACAACACGTCAACGCTAATAACCAGCCAACTTTTATTTGGACCACCGCTGACGATCCAATCGTGCCCGCAACTAACACACTAGCTTATGTCAATGCATTAGCAACTGCTCAAATACCTTATGAATTGCACGTATTTAAGCACGGGCCCCATGGATTGGCCTTAGCTAACTCACAAACGGCCTGGAAGCCAGATGCTGACCAACCTCACGTTGCACACTGGCTAACATTAGCATTAGAATGGCTTGCTGATAATCGTTAGCTTTGCAAGCTAGCAAAGCATTGTCACGTATTCGTCGTGACTCATTACTAATATTTAGGTGTCGCTTCTCATTTATCGACAAGCGCTTGATTTCTAGGCACTAATACCTAGAAATCGATATAACTCAACCCGCTTCAGCCAGTTTCACGCTCAGTTGCATCTTTTCCAAGTGAGACTAAACTGACTGTTTTTGATCTTAAGTATTTGATACGCCCTAACAATTTTTACCACTGACAGTATCATGGACTATCAACAAAAAATCGTTTGACTTAACCCACTAGGCTGATTGCCAAGTAGCGGTTAAGTCAAACGATTTTTATCACTTTCACTTCAAAGTTACTATTCAAATGTCAGATGCCCTGCCAAATAATAATCGAATTAAGTTCGTTAATTATCTTTATAAATACGAACGATAAAACAGCGGCCACTTTAATAATCCTGGTGCCCAAAAAACGTAAAACCACTGCATGATCTGGCTCCACGTCCAAGCTAACAACACAGCTCCTAGCGTATCAGTCGGATAATGGGCATTCAAATAAATTCGGGAAAAGATAACTAAGATTAACCAAACCACACTCACCCATTTAACAATCATCGCCATCCGATAGCTCGGTAATTCCGGAACTACCAGCATGACAATCACGCTAACTAGCACGAAGGTTCCTAAGACGTGTCCGCTGGGATAACTATACCCGGTGTCCTGCGCCAGATGACCGATTGGCCGCGCTCGGCCAACTACATGCTTAGTAATGAAGCCCAACACCATCGCACCGACCATGTAAGCTAGTGACCAAAACGCTTGAATCTTATACTTGAACCCATACATTAAAAACGCCAGAATAATTATCCATAGAACATCCATTCCGGGCGAAGCCAGCCAAGCAATTACCTTGTAAAAAGCAACCCAAATACCACTGTTACTAACTTGAACCAGTGATGTTAAGGCCACGTCTAACAAATCAATACCAACTGCGCCGTCACTAATAAAATAGCTTAAATAGGCAAATAGAATTACCCCAACGACAAACTTGACCGGCCGACTACGCGACTTATCGATCATCAAAACAAGAACCCCCATTTAATATATAAATTACCAAAATTATAACATAGTCTATTAATCGACTGAACGAATCCTTAATATCTCTCAGGGAACCTTAAAAAAAACAAAGAAATCTTATTTTAGTCACGTTTTATTAACAAAAAGGTTATGCTTATTCTGACAGTCATCGGTTAACTAACTAAATCTTACGTGGATTCAGTTTCCGCTGACTCAAAAAAATGCTAAACTATGAATAACTATTACCATTGGAGGAAGAGTTCATGGAAGACATGCCAAGTCGCTCAGAAATGCATCGTGAAAAATCACAGGGAAACAATTCACAGGGGAATGGTAACGGGCCCAAGAAAAAACATCCCGTTCGCAATACCATTTTGATTATTATTGCCGTGTTATTAGTCGGGACCGGTGCGTTTGCTGCACGGACTTACTTTAACGCCAAAAACGCAGCCGACACGGTCTTCAAAAGTAGTGGCATCAAGAAGTCACGAAATACCAGTGCCGTGTTAAATGGCAAAAAGCCCGTCTCAATTCTATTGCTTGGGACTGATACGGGGGCCCTTGGTCGTAACTATAAAGGCCGCACCGATACGATTATTCTGGCCACCATTAACCCAAAGACCAAAACGACGACCCTGATGAGTTTGCCACGTGATTCTGAAGTGGCAGTCTCCGGTTTTGAACAAGATTTTCCAACTAAATTAAACGCCGCCTACGCTTACGGGAGTGCCGGTACGACCATTAAAACCGTTCAAAAATGGTTGAATGTCCCGATTGATTACTACGCTTTAATCAACATGGGTGGGATGAAAAAGGTCGTCAACGAAATTGGCGGTGTCGACATTACCCCTATTCGAACCTTTACTTATGAAGGTTACACCTTCACTAAGGGTCAAAAGGAACACATGAACGGGGCTAAAGCTTTAGCTTATTCCCGGATGCGTTATGATGACCCCCTTGGTGACTACGGTCGGCAACAACGGCAGCGACAATTGATCACGGCTATTCTGGGTGAAAGCACTAGCGCCTCTAACTTATTGAAACAAGATTTCTTAAATTCACTTGCTAAACAAACGCGGACTGACTTGACATTCGGTAACCTAACTAGCATCGTTACTAATTACCGTAGCGCCACTAAGAACATTGTTTCTGATCACGCTCAAGGTACGGGTAAGATGATTGATGGGCAATCCTTCGAAGTTGTGTCACAATCTGAAAAGCAACGGGTCACTAACGTATTACGTAAGTCCCTTGACTTAAAGGCCGCAACGACCGGTGAAAAATTCGCCAACCAAAATTAAATAACTGACATTACTAGGCAGCTAACGACTATTCGTCGCGGATTACAATAAAAAGGCCCACTGAGACTCCCCTATCGTGAGGATGCTCAGTGGGCCTTTTTGGCGCTAAGTTAGTTGGCTATGAATCATGTTAATTAGTTGGCATCTCGTTCGACAGCTTGTATGCGCTTAGTCCAAGCCAACTTCCGGAGCCGGGCGCAATTACTGGGACATCGCCAACATCGATGTGAACTCGCGCACAACCCGCATAATCTCAAATACGAATCTTATTCTAAGCCAGAAGCACTCCACTTCTGACTAAGCATTGGCATAGCATTTACCAGTTTCAGTACACCGAACACATTTTGGAAAGCTACTCGAATGGTTGATGAACGCCGATACGGCTTGGTGAAATCAAACGTTAAATGCTGGTCGTGCTGGACTTTCCAGCTAACACCTGCGTTAGAGCAGAGTTGGCTGTGTGACATATTCAATACTAACGGCGCAATTGAAAAACAAATGAATTATTGCAGTTTCGCTCGCCAGCAGAGCCGGACTGGCTATTGTTAACCTTAGTTCTCATCACGATTCCAATCGACGTAAGCGCCACTGACGAATACAAAATGCAATTAACCGATTAAGTAATTCAGCCAATAAAAAGCCCAATGCGATTGCGCCGGTAATCATAATAACTTGTAACGTGAATGATACGGCCTCACGATAATTACCAAGTGCAAAATTACGGACCATCTGATAAGCCTGACTACCAGGTACAAACGAGACCAGGCTTGGAATGTTAAAGATAATAGCTGGCATCTTCTTGTAGCGGGCGGCCAAACTACTGAGCACCCCAATGCCAACTGAGCCAATTAAACTACCTAAGACGACCCCACCATCAAAAGCCTGCACAATCAAGTATCCACCCCATGTCAGGGTACCAATCCAGCCCGCGACATTTAATGCTTGGTGCGGAATATTAATAATCAGGCCAAAACCCAATACCGCAATGTAAGCGAGTACTAATTGTCCAATCGTACCCATTGTGATCCCTCCGAATGCCCGGGTAACGCCCGTGCTTAAAATAGTGTAATGACAACGGCAATTCCAAAGCCTAACGCCGCCGCACTCAGCATTGCTTCTACGCCGCGTGCGGGTCCGCTGACAAAATTACCGGCCAAGGTATCCCGCACCGCGTTTGTTAATGGCACTCCTGGAACTAGCGGCATTAATGCCCTAATAATAATATCGTTGACGTTGGTTCCCCAACCAATCTGACACACCCATTCCGCACTAAACCCAATTAGAAGTGCTGCTGTCAACTCACTTAAAAATTTGATTTTGAGGTACCGATTAAGCAAGTAGAAGACTAAATAACCCAACGTTCCAATAATGATAGTTGGCCACGTATTGATAGTTTCCTGACGAAACATGATCATCAGGGGGCCGCTAACTAGTGCGGCCCCAATTAGTTGAAGCCACAACGGAAATGACCGTGAAGCTGCATCCAACTGATTGAGTCGCTGGTATAACGTTGGTAAATCAATCGTGGTCGCTGCAAACTCCCGGGATAACTGATTAACTTGCGCCACCTTTTCAAGGTCAATTGTTCGCTGATTGACAACAGCAATCTGGGTGGCATTACGCCCTTGAATCGACATCATAACTCCAGTAATCGTTACGTAGGTATTGGCCGCAACCACCCCGGCATTCTGGGCAATCCGCATCATCGTATCATCCACTCGCGAAATCTCAGAGGCATTTTCGACCATGATTTTCCCCGCCTTCAAGCAAGTCGCAATAATCATTTCATCAGTCGTCACGGTCATCCCTCCTCGTGCTTAAGTAATTGCTTTCTCTAATTATCCTTACTTTAGCCAATGTCAGGCCGTTAGTAAGGCTTTATTTGTCATCATTAGTCAGCATAAATATGGTCAATAAAAAAACCGGTCACAGGAAGTAATTCCCGTAACCGGTTTAAGCCATTTAAGCTGTTAATTATGCTTTAGTAACGTTAACTGCTTGTGGGCCACGATCGCTTTCTTCAACGTCGAAGTTTACAGCTTGGCCTTCATCAAGACTCTTGAAGCCGTCTTCTTGGATAGCTGAGAAATGTACGAATACATCGCTACCGTTTTCGCGAGTGATAAAACCAAAACCCTTATCAGCGTTGAACCATTTAACTGTTCCGTGTTCCATAATAAAAAATCCTCCTAGTGCATTTTGCACGTATAAAATAATGTAAATCATGATTCGGTACAAATGGGGATAGTTTATTGAAACGATCTGACCAAAATTACCTAACCAAGCTACAAGAACAATTATAGCATATTGTTTCTAAAAAGGGTAGCCAAACACCATGATTTCCATGAAATGTTTATGTGATGATAAATGAAACAGAATAACTAACTAATCATAAGTTAGTTTGTTCGGTACGTCCTTAACATTCCCTACTTAACAAAGACATTATGCGCCGCCTTAAAGCTAACGGGGATTTCTTCACCAGTCGTTTCAATTGCAACGGTCACTGGTCCTTCGAACGGATCGTGTTTCAAAACCGTCACTTGTTGCCCAATTTTGAGTAACGTATCATGTAAGTAAACTAACAAATCATGGTTATCAATAAAACGCTCAATCGTAACTGTCGTGCCATCTGGCGTATCCGCCAAACTCGTATGACTATCTTCCTGGTAATGCCCGTCCTTATCTGGAATAGCACCACCATGTGGACAATGCGTGGGATGACCTAAAAAGGCCTCTAAAGAATCCACTAACCGTTCGCTCGTCACGTGCTCCAGCACTTCAGCTTCTGTATGCACATCCGGCAAATCGTAATCAAGCTTATCGACTAAAAAGTCTTCCCAGATACGGTGCTTCCGAACTAACGTCTCAGCGTAGCGAATCCCCTTTTTGGTCAACGAAATGCCGGCATAAGGGGTATGCTTTGCCAAACCTTCCTGAACTAACTTACCGACCATTTCCGTTACAGAACCAGCCGCGATGTCTAGGCTTAAAGCAATCTGCTTATTAGACACCTTTTTCTTCGTACCACCAAGCTCGAAAATAATTTTTAAGTAATCTTCCTTCATGGGGGTCATGAATATTCTTCACCTCAACTAAATAGTTACTTCTAAATCTCTCTAAATATAATTCTACCATCTTACTACAATTAAGGCACCAGTTCTAGTCTTTAATGGTCACAAAGCTTTGAATTAATTGTCTAATCGTGACATAATTAATTGTAGCGCAAAATAACCAACTTGGTTACTAATTTATAAGCGTGCTTGTTCGACTAAGGAGGAACCGCATCGTGAATAATGATGCTCAATTATCAATTACGCAATTAGATCGTTCTTTGCAGCATAAAGCGGTTGAAGACTTTGCAGCCTTTTACTTACAGCTTTTTGACGCTAACAACCTGGAAGTGATGTCCAACTATGACGTTGCCACTTATATGACCGACATCAATGAACACCTTACTTATGGCCGCTACATGACCAAGGCACAGCGTTTGAATGATACCGTTAACTTTTCATTTACGGCCTATATCAATTTGATTGATCGGCTCGATCAAAAATATTTTACTAGTGGTAATTCCGCGCTACCATGGAATGAATGGTTAGCCGCCCAGTTTGCCCAAATCGCAACTTCTTAACAATTCTACAATTTATGATTAATTTTTAGAGATTGAGTTCAAGCTCAATCTCTTTTTTGTGCGTATCACGCAATAGTCGTGGTGTTACATGTTAACGCCACAAAAAAAGTCCCAAGCTTTCCCGCAGCACTTGGGACCTCTGGCAAATATCATCACCGGGCGATTGAAGACTACTACTAGTTTCAATTACACGTTGTTTTATGCACGATTACTACCTAGTTCTAGCTAGGCATCTCTCAGCGCTTATTCGCGCTCCGTTGTAAATCCTTTTGCAAAGTTAAACTTCAAAACACGACCAACATGACAACGGTCAACCCAGCCATAAGATCGGTTGACGAACGGGAAACTTAAATGCCCAAGTGACTTACCGATACTTACCAACTTAAATTTAACATTAATCAATCAGTTACACAAGCTGAAGGTTGCTAGCCTTCTGACTTAACCGGATAAAGTCGATAGTGTGGCTGTTCATCTTGAATGTAGCAGTACAGACGTTGCGTCTTTGCTTCATCAAAGTATCCCAATTTGACCATATGGTGCCCATCACGTTCTTCAATTCCTTGAAATGCCGTCATCATAAAGATGCGCATCATTTCCATTTGATTATTATAACCATTGGCCCGCTCAACAGCTGCCGCTAGTGTAAACCCTTCATCTAGCATCATCTTAACAAAATGAACACGCATCAACGTACCATACGAATAGCGGTGTGTCGCATTCTTCTCAGTTGCTTTCAGACTATGAATATATTCTTTTTGCTCCCAGTAGCGTAGTTGTGTCTGGGAGACACCGGTCATTTTCGCCAAATCACTGATCCCAATTGTAAATTGGTGCTTATGAATTTGTTCTTTGAATTTTTTGAAAAATACGCCATCTTCTCGATTATCCACAGGTTAACCCCTTTTCTAACAATTTCAATACTCAGTATATTATTTTTGATATTAATGTCAAGTTTGTTGACAAAGTCGATAAATCCGATTATATTAGACAACGTACTTTTTTAGAGAGAAGGGATTTACTTGTCAACTCCTGTTGATACGCATGGGAAGCCCTATAACCGTGGCTTACTCATTGCAGTTTTATTAATTGGTACCTTTTGTACCGTTCTTAATCAAACGATTTTAACCACTGCTTTCCCAACGTTGATGAAAGATTTTGATATCACAACGTCGACCGTTCAATGGTTAACAACCGGGTTTATGTTAGTCAACGGGATTATGATTCCCGTCAGTGCATGGCTAAGTTCACGGATTTCTACTAAATGGCTGTACCTGACCGCAATGGCTATTTTTGAAATAGGAACTATTATTTGCTGGACGGCACCTAACTTCGGCTTCCTACTGGCTGGACGTTTGATCCAGGCCGTTGGGGTCGGCGTAACCATGCCACTACTCCAAACGATCATGTTATCGATTTTCCCCGCTGATAAGCGTGGGGCCGCCATGGGGACTGCCGGCATCGTTATCGGTTTAGCCCCAGCCATCGGCCCAACGTTATCTGGGTGGGTCATCGACAACCTATCATGGCGTGACTTATTTGGTCTAATCGTTCCAATCGTCGCCATCGTTTTGATTGCTGGCTTCTTCTTCATGGCTAATGTTCTGGAAACATCTAAGCCCAAACTAGATTTTGCCTCACTAGTGCTTTCAACCATTGGTTTTGGGAGTTTGCTATATGGCTTTTCATCCGTTGGTGACAATGGCTGGACTTCTGCCGTTGTCCTCTCAACTTTGATTATTGGTGTTATCTTCATCATTGGCTTCATCTGGCGTCAATTAACGATGGAAAATCCATTCTTACAATTACGGGTCTTCAAACACGCCGAATTTACGATTGCAGCGATTTTGAGTTCCGTTGCCAACATGGCCATGGTCGGTGCTGAAATGGTTATTCCACTCTATTTGCAAATCATTCATGGCTTCTCCGCCTTTGAATCCGGACTATCATTATTAGCCGGAGCATTAATGATGGGGGTTATGAGCCCAATTACAGGTCGAGCCTTTGACCGTTTTGGTGCCAAACGTTTAGCTATTTTAGGGATGTTCTTACTGACCATCGGAACCATTCCATTTGCATTCATTACTCGTAATACCGCAACCGTCTATATTGTTGTGCTCTATGCGGTTCGGATGTTCGGGATCGCCATGGTCATGATGCCGGCAACGACTGCTGGGATGAACGCCCTACCCGTTGAATTAATGGGACATGGGACGGCCGTTAATAACACGACGCGTCAAATTGCCAGTTCCATTGGGACGGCCATCTTGACTTCCGTCTTATCAAACGTTACGGATGCCACTAAACCGGCTCACAGCTTGATCAAGAGTAACCCACTCGGCTACCAGAACGGCTACTTTAACGCAACCTTAAATGGTTACCATGCTGCTTTCTGGGTGGCCGTGGGCTTCTCCGTTGTCGGCCTAGTTGTCGCCTTCTTCATGAAGGGCAAGCAACATTCCGTTAAACCGGTTATGAATACTAAGGAGGTGAACGACTAATGATTCTTGTACTACTCGTTGTTAGCGCAGTAGCGCTCTTCTTATCATTTATCTACGTTCACCAAAATACGTTACGAATCAGCCTATCCGTTATCTTTGCGGCGCTCTTAGTGACCTCGATCGTCTTCGTCTCCAAGAATGATGGTCAACATTACGGGATGGTCAAAACAACGACGACCACCACGCAATCATTAAAGTCTGCTGGTAGTAGCAAGCAACTTGATTTATTGCTCTATCAAAGTGTGGGTACCGCTGACAAGCACCGGGTCTATATTTATAAAAAGACCACTAATCAGAAAAAAGTTAGCCATACAACGGCTAGTGTCAAGACGGCTAACCAAGTTAAGACGACGACCGCGACGCCTAAGTTAGTTACTAAGACGACGCGCTGGACTTATAAGAGTAATGCTATGAAGTTCTGGTTTGGCTTAGCTAATAATGACAAACAGTTGATCAAGCGAACCAACTACTTCTATATCAACAAGAACTGGGTCGTCCTGAGCACAACGCAAGCCAAGCAATTCAGCAAATTGATGAAGCAACAACAAGCAACATTAAAAACGCGTGCTAAAGTTTACGTGACTAATCAGGTCAAGGCCGCAATGGTCAAGAACCCAACGATGAGCAAAGCGCAACTCGCAAAAATTCAAAAAGCAGCGGCCGCTCAGTATCAAGCCAATGCCATTCAGAGCATGCTTAAAACGGTTAAGGCTAGCAAATAGCTTGAGATAACAATTAAAAATAGCTAACAAAGACCCCGGCATGCCGGGGTCTTTGTCGTCTAAAGATAATCATGGCTTGCGTCCCCTCTTCACTAACGTCTTGCCAAAACTAGCTGTGAAATCCCAGCATCACGACCACACTTATTCAAAATCGATGCGCCGGTTAATTATGCCGGTGGTTTACAAAAAATTCACGTTTCTTTTCTGAAAATGTACACTATCTTTACTAAAACATGATTTTGATGCTTTCGAGCAAATGATACGATTATCACGTACCAAGTTGATTGTTACGATGTCATTAGAAAGTCAGACGTCTAAAGGAATGATTACGTGTACTATCACTCAACATCAGGATTGTTTTGGATCATCATCGCCCTTTTACTTTATATGCTTAGTAAAACAGACCCTAAAAATTTTATAATTAAGCAAATAAGACGATTTGGTTGGCTGATCAACTTGGCTATTCTGACTTACATTATCGTCAGGCAAATTCAGCAACCCACTGGCGTATTACAAATCATGGTCTTAATAGTCATCGGATTTTCAACAATGAGCTCGATTTACGCTCGCTTTAAACATCAGCCTTAATCA
>OMJG01000893.1_pt1 | contig 19641 bp, 18 predicted proteins | sample 1646431 | NCBI WGS metagenome assembly OMJG01 (sample SAMN03771674, study PRJEB25209) | food metagenome | isolation source: Cotija cheese | place: Mexico:Jalisco,Michoacan | collected 2011-12-12
CGGATATCCGATCCTCACGGTGTTCCTTTTAGCCAACGGTGTGATGATGATCCTCCGTGAGCGGCGTAGCTTGGGTAATCTCTTGTCACTGTTTCTCGGTATTGTGTTGGCAGGATTGCCGATTGCTTCCGTCGTCGCCGTTAATAAACTCGACAACAAAGCCGGAGGTATGGTTTTAACCGGAATCTTCGGAATCGCGGTGTATTTTGGCTTCTGTTTTCTAGTTGTCTTACTTGCTTCCTTCGCCTACCGGAGGATCCCAATGACGCTCCGGGGCAAATATGTGATTGTGCTGGGATCGGGACTCAAGGGGGATAAGGTTCCACCTCTCCTGGCCGCGCGTCTGGATATGGCGATGGCCGTGGCGAACCAGCAAGAACCGCCAGCCACAATCATTCCGAGTGGCGGCAAGGGAACCGACGAACAGATCAGCGAAGCCGAGGGCATGGCCCGCTATCTACACAATCACGGGATCGACGAGTCGCGAATTCTCCTAGAGGATCAAGCTCGGACTACGCAAGAAAACCTCATCAACTCGCGAGCTCTGTTACCAGCGCCAGATACGCACGTGATCGTGGCAACCAACAGCTATCACGTCTTCCGGGCCGCAATGCTCACCCGTCAACTGAAGATGGATGCTCAGGTGGTGGGATCGAAGACGGCCGCCTACTACGTACCGAGCGCGTTTCTACGCGAGTTCGCCGCCATGATGGTGCAGTTTGCCGGCCCGAACATGGTCATGCTCAGTGCGTGGACGGCGATGGTAGTTTCAGTGCTCGTGATCCTCTAGTCTGTGATCTCCTGTCCCAGTAGGGTTGTGAGACGCTCCGTGTCTTCGGCGGTCCACCCATAAGGTGGAAGAATACTTGCCCACGCAACCGCGGGTTCCTGCGCAAAATTGTGGCCCTGACCCGGGGTATCGAGCGCGTAGAGCTGATCGATGCCCACCTGAATCATCGTGACTCCGGGGATCCAGATCATCTGGTCTGGGATGTGGGGGCCGCGCTGGCTGGCCCTCAGCCAATCGGGCTTGCTGAGCGTGAGTGAGGCATCGAACCACGTGACGGGATCATTATCATGTTGCAGGTACCCGATGCGGGGCGGCTGCCATGTTTTATTGCCGGGCCAAGCCGAGCCATCGGCCGAGAATCGGATATCCGATCCCTGATTATAGGTGGGAAGGAAGGCGGGCGAATCTTCGTCACGGTTTTCCACGAAAGTCTGCCAATTTGGGTTCATGCCCGCCGGGCCCACGTAGAGCCCGCCGTCGGTGCGGTTCGCCAAATCCTGTGCAGAGTTGAACACGCTCTCGGAGCCAAATGATCCGAGGCTTTCGCCGGATACCACGAGGCGTGGCCGTTCGTCTTCCGGGAGGGTATTCCAGTGGGCATAGACGGCCTCGAAAAGTGCCGTTGCGGCCTCGGGTGCCTGATGCCCGGCTGCTAGATAGGACACCCAGCTGGGAAGATATGAGTACTGGATCGTGACGGTGGCGGTGTCGCCTGCCCACATATACTCAAGTGCTTGAACCTGATTCTCGTTGAGCCAGCCGCGCCCCGTGGACATAGCGACGTTGAGTACGGAGCGATCGAATCCTCCCATGTTGTCTAGTTCATCGACGGCAAGCTGGGCTTGCTCCTCGGGCGAAAGATCGCCTAGGCCAACGTATGCACGGATTGGCTGAACGCTCTCCTGCCCGGTGAAGTCCGCGATCTCACCCTCGCTGGGGGCGTTTAGAACGAACTTGCGGCCGAACTCGCCGAGAGACTCCCAGGAGGAGTGGGAGTCCGGGTTTCCCGATAGCTCAGGGAGTGTGGGAGCCTCCTTATCCAGATAGGTTTCCTCGTTAAGAGTTGAGAACATCTGGTTGGTATATCGGGCCACGTTATCCACGATGAACCCGTTTGTGAAACCTACAACGAGCCAGACGGATAGGAAGGCGCCGATCAGCGCGCTCGCTCTTTTGGGAAGGTAGCGGTTGAGGAAGTGCCCAAAGGAGAGCATAAGGCGCTTGACCGCACGCGAGAGAATTAGAACAAGGCCGAATAACAGCGCGGCGACTAAGATCCAGATGGGGATGAACCCAATATTCGTGCGGCCAATGCCGATAAGATCGCGCTGATCTTGCTGCCAGAGGTAGGAGAGCACGATCATGACGAGGCTCACGGCCGCGCAGATGCCAAGAAGAATCCTCTTGAAGCGGGTGCTGAACGTAATGCCGGCGAACACCCAGGTGAGCAAAGCTCCAAGCGCGTAACCCAGAAGTGCCGCCAGTGCGGTGATAACCCCTTGGAACAGGGCAGGACGGGGTAGCAGAGACGGCGTGAGGGAGAACCACACGAAAAGAAGCGCGAACAGCCCCGGGAAGAAGGGGAGGACGTAGGGCTTCAGTACCGGAAATCTAGACACGGCACAAATCGTACTGTCCCGGTGGAGAATACAGGGGATTTAGTTAGGGTGGAAACATGAGTGTTTGCGTCAGTGATGTCATGGCCGCCATGGAGCGCCTGTTCCCGCCCGAAACCGCCGAATCGTGGGATCACGTGGGCCTGTCCGTGGGGGTTCCGGGTGCTCCCGTGCGCACGGTGGGATTCGCCGTGGATCCCTGCGAGGCCACCGTGAACGAAGCAATATCCCGGGGAGCTGACATGCTCATCACACATCACCCACTCTATCTACGCGGAACCCACAGTGTGGCAGCAACTACCGCCAAGGGATCGTGGACCAGCCGGCTCATCAAGTCTGACGTGGCACTCTATTCGGCACATACGAACGCCGATGTGGCCGCCTCAACCGTGGCGCTCGCGGACCTGCTGGGCGTGCACTTGGAACGGGCCTTGGATGAGGAAACAGGTATCGGGGGAGTAGGGACAATCGAGCCGGTGAGGCTTGCAGAGTTTGGGCGTGCCGTTGCGGATGTGCTGCCAGAGGTTCCGGCTGGTGTTCTTGTAGGAGGGGATCCCGAGCGCGTGATCAAGCGGGTCGCGATCTGTTCCGGATCGGGGGATTCGCTGCTCGATGCGGCGAATATGGCGGGCGCGGATGTATACCTGACAGCGGACCTGCGGCATCATCCGGCAACCGATCACCTGTGGAATGGAGGCTGTGCCCTTGTGAGCGCGACTCACTGGGCAACGGAGTGGCCACTGTTGAGCATCATGGCCGAGAGGCTCGTGGGCGAGCTAGGGGACTCCGTGGACATCTATATCTCCGACATTCCCACAGACGCGTGGTTCGCGCGGCTGTAAGAACTCGATTCGTGCATCAGGTCACAGATTCGGTAGGCTTCGAACATGGCAACAGCACCAGCAGCAGACCAGCTCAAACTTCTAGAAGTCGCGGAGTTTGATTCACAGATCGCCCGGCTTGAGCGAGACAATGTGAAGCATCCCCTACGCGAAAAGCTGGCGGCGCTGATGAATGCGATCGCCGCGCGCGGGCGTGAGAAGGACAGCGCGGTGGCGGCCGTAGGAGCTGCAGAGAAGGCGCTGGAAGAAGCCGAGGCAGTCTGCCAAGGATTTCAGGCCCAGATTTCCGATAAGGAAGCCAAACTGAACTCTGGTGAAGGCCTCACATCCCGCGATCTCGTTGCATTACAAGACGAAATCGCGGGACTGAGAGCCCTGCTTGCCGATGCCTCAGACAAGGAATTCGAAACCCTAGATAACCTTGAGCAGTGCAACGATCGGGTGGAGAAGATCGACGCGCAGGCTCGCGAGCTTCACGACGAGCTACTCAAGGATCGCAGCGAACTCGAAGACGCTGTAGGCGAGATTCAGGGGCAGCAAGAGGATCTGCGAGCCCAACGGGCCACGATCTTTGATCCTCTTCACGAGGATCTGAAAAGGATCTATCAGCATTCCCGCGAATCGGGCGGCTATGCGGTGCTGGCGATGCACGCCAACGGCGCAACCGATGGCGGCATCCACCTTTCGCCCGTGGAGGTAGCCCAGATTCGCGGCCTCGATCCGGACCAGATCTACCTCTCCGAGGATTACGACGCGATCATCGTTCGCCTAGACAACTAGCGCCTGTTCTCCAAGCACGGCCCGAGCCGTGAGCATACCGCCCGAAAGCGATGCGGTATCGAACCCCGCCGCGGCGAGAACCCTATTGGCGATGTGGGAGCGAACGCCGGACTGACACAGCACTCGCACCGGGCGGCTGGCGGCTGCCTCCGTGACTTCATCGAGGCGGGTACGCAGTTCCGTGTGGGGAATGTTGAGTGTCCCCGGTAGGTGCCCGGAGGAGTATTCGCCCACTGACCGCACATCGAGGATCAGCGCGCGATCTTTCCATTGCTCCCATTCTTCGGCGTACCAGAGCTTGAGAACGCCATCCATGACGTTGGATCCGGCCATGCCCACCATGTTGATCGGGTCCTTGGCGCTGCCGTAAGGGGGAGCGTAGGCCAAATCAAGATCGATAAGGTCCTCGACCTTCATCCCGGCACGGATTGCCGTAGCCAACACGTCGATCCGCTTGTCCACCCCGTCCTTGCCCACTGCCTGAGCGCCGAGTAGGAGTCCGGCGCTCTTGCGGAGGTGGACTATGAGGTGTATCTGCTCCGTACCAGGAAAGTATCCGGCGTGCTGGCCGGGGTGCAGATGCAATGTGTGGAATTTGATTCCTGCCTGAGCTAGGGAGGCACGGTTGGCGCCCGTCATTGCAGCTGTGAGGCCGCCAACTCTGACAATCGCCGTTCCTAGCGGGGTGGGGATGGGGTGGGCAGATCCTGGGCGCAAGATGGCATCGGCTATTTGGCGTCCGGCTCTATTTGCGGGTCCGGCGAGTGCGACCGGGCGCCGCGCGCCCGTCACCGCGTCAATGGAGATGGTGGCGTCTCCCGCGGCATAAACGTCAGGTAGGTTGGTGCGGCCGTGCTCATCCACGATCATCGCGCCGCGCTCACACGTTACCCCGGAGGCCTCGAAGGCGGCGGTGTCCGGGCGCACTCCCGTTGAGAGAACAATGATGTCCGCGTCCAACTGCGTGCCGTCCGAGAGAAGCACCGTGTCGGACGATTGGCCGGGCGTAATCTCTTGGGCTGAAACGCCAGCGTGTACCGAAATGCCGAGGCGTTCCAGCTCAGCTGTAACAAGAGAGGCCATCTCCTGCTCCAGAGGCGGTAGCACGTGGCTGGCGAATTCTACGATGCTTGTGCTCAACCCCTGTAGAGCCAGCGCCTCGGCCGCCTCGAGGCCAATGAATCCTGCACCGAGTACCACGGCGCGCTGGCTTCCGTTGCCCACCGCTTCGCGGAGGGCAACGGCGTCGTCGACACTACGAAGCGTGCGAACGCGCGTGGAATCATCCAATCCTGTGATCGGAGGGCGGGAGGCCACAGCTCCAGGAGCCAGAATGAGGGAGTCATACGCGATCTCCTCGGACCGTCCGTTCGCCTCGACCCTCACTGTTTTTCTCGCCGGATCAATCGCGGTGACATTGTGTCGTGTGCGCACGTCAAGATTGAGAGAAGCCTTCAGCGATGTTGGGGTCTGTACCAAGAGGCTGGACTGATCTTCGATTTCTCCGCCCACATAGTAGGGAAGGCCGCAGTTGGCGAATGAAACGTGTTCGCCTCGTTCAAGGACGATGATTTGGGCGTCCTCGGAGAGCCTACGGGCCCGCGCGGCGGCACTCATGCCAGCGGCCACGCCGCCAACGATCACAATTCGCATGTCTACTTTGCCTTCTGGAAAATACGTCCGAACAGGTTTTGCTGCTTTGGGTGATCGCCCGGGCACCACTGTGAGGCTGGAACGGATTTCTTCACCTGATCAATGTGTTGGCCGCACCCGGCCCAAGTTGTCTTTCCACAGGTCTTGCACGTTACTGCGCGGCACATACGACGCTCCTTTAGCGACTGTTAAATACTACCGGGGGTATCCTATCAGATATGCTGCGGGGAGTATCAATCGGGTGGGGAGCAGAGGGAGTAAAGATGGAAGAAGCAATTGGGATTCAGCATGATCCCGAGGCAACGCGCAAGATTGTCAATAGGCTGAAGCGCGCAAACGGGCAGCTGACCGGCGTGATCCGACTGATCGAGGAGGGTGGCAACTGCCGCGACGTGGTTCAGCAGATCGCCGCGATTTCCAAGGCGGTGGATCGGGCCGGGTATCTTGTGATCGCCACCGCGATGCGTGAGTGCGTCTTGAGCGAAGACGATTCCGCGGAGAGCCAGAAAGAGCTGGAGAAGATCTTCCTCTCACTCGCCTAGACGGCGGGGACCAGCGTGAGATGGTGGCGGTTTCCCTTCACCTCTACTGAAACATCGCCGAGTGTGCGGGCAACGTCCGCCACCTCGTCGCTCTTAGCGTCAAGCAGAGCTCGGGTCAATAGACCGCGATAGTGCTTGGCCATGTGGGTGATCACCTTGCCCGTGCGGTCACGCACGCGTATATCCCACCAAACGCCCCGGGGGTTCCAGATCTGGTAAGCACCCGAACGCATGTCCACTGTGGCCCCGGATGAGGCAGTTTCGAGGACGGGGTGGTCCTTGAGCTGCCTACGCCAGAAGGTCTTGAGCGGACCAGCCTGCGGGAGTGAGACGTTCATCGAGCATCTGTATGCGGGGATGCTGTCCGTGCTGGCAGTCACGCCGAACAGACCTGAGAAGATGCTGACAGAGTCATCCGGGCCCAGCCTCGCCGCCTCGTAAAGCACGCCAGTGTAGACCCGATACGCTGGGGCGCAGGGCAGTTCGCCGAGGTTGCGCTGGGCTTCAACTTCCGGGCGCGTGCGTTCACCGGTCTTGAGAAGCGCTAGGCTATCGGGCCGTGCACTCACCGCGGCGAGTTCTTTCGTAACCGACTGGCGCGGGGCAGTGAGCTCGGGATAAGCGAGTGATTCGAGGTCAAGTGTGGGGCCTGAAAGTGGCGCAGTTTTGCCCTCAGAAGGCGGAAGGAGAATGTGCACGGTTCTCATTCTAGCGGCGGGGAGCGAAGGTGCTACCATTGCAGGGCGAATGAGCTGGCTAGGCGGCCGCGTGGTGCGTGAAAGCGCGCCCCGAGGAACGTCCGGGCTCCACAGGGAACGGTGGTGGGTAACGCCCACCCGAGGTGACTCGCGGGAAAGCGCCACAGAAAACAGACCGCTTCGGGCAGTGTTCGGAGTAAGGGTGAAACGGCGGTGTAAGAGACCACCGCGTCTCAGGTGACTGAGGCGGCACGGCAAGCCCCACCGGGAGCAAGGTCGCACAGCGCACGTAGGCGTCCCGTTTAGTGCGTGGGTGGACTGCTAGAGCCATGCGGCAACGTATGGTGTAGATGGATGGCCGCCGCCGCGAAAGCGGCACAGAACCCGGCGTATCGGCCAGCTCATTCGCTCTTTTTGGACTTCTTTGCCTTCTTCAAGTTCTTCTTATCCGAGCGGATTTGCTTCCGGGCCTTCTTGATTGCCTTCTTCGTCTCGCGATCCAGAGTAAACGTGCCAGCATCTACGGCAGCCAAGAGCGCGGATCCCACAATCCCGGCCGTGTTCCGCAGCTCGGCGGGCACGATAGGGGCACGCGTTTCGATCAGCGGCAAGAACTTATCAGCCTTCTTTGAGATGCCGCCGCCAACGATAAAGACGTCCGGGGAAAACAGCATCTCTAGGTGGGAGAAGTAACGTTGAAGGCGTGAAGCCCAGCGCCGCCAGCCCAGGTTCTCACGCTCGAATACGCCGGAGGATGCGTGGGTTTCTGCATCGCGTCCGTCAAGCTCTAGGTGGCCAAGCTCCGTGTTGGGAACCAACACGCCGTCCATGACAAGGACAGAGCCGATGCCAGTACCAAGGGTGAGCACAATAACTAATCCGTCGTATCCGGAGGCCGCCCCGTAATGGACCTCGGCGAAACCGGCCGCGTCGGCGTCGTTCACAACGAACACCGGACGGTCTAGGTATCCGGAGAAGAGGGACAGCACGTCACGATCCTTCCACTCGGGATCGAGGTTGGCGATCATCGGGGCCACCCCGTGGAGTATCGGAGCGGGAAAATCAATGCCGATGGGAACGCTGGCTGGCACATCGAAGCGGTCCACCAGCTTCTTCACGGCTGCGGCTACGGCCTCTGGCGTGGCAGGTTGAGGAGTTGGGATCCGGTAGCGGTCCGTGGCGAACTCGCCAGATAGGAGGTTGACGTAAGCACCTTTGATGCCGGAGCCGCCAATATCGATACCAAATCCAAGCTGCTCTGCCATGGTGGTCCTTTACAGGTGTGGTGCCAAATTCTCGTTGCTGGGCAGCGTCAGAATTTCTGCGCCGTCCTTGGTTACAACCAGTGTGTGCTCCCATTGTGCCGTACGCGAGCGATCCTTGGTGACCACTGTCCAATCGTCATCCCACTGGTCCCACGCGATATCGCCCAGAGTGAGCATTGGTTCGATGGTGAACACCATTCCCGGTTCAATGATAGTGGCGTAGCTGGGCGCTGCATCGTAATGCGGAACGATGAGGCCCGAATGGAAGGCCTCACCCACGCCGTGCCCGGTGAAGTCCTCAACCACGCCGTACTCAAAGCGCTTGGCGTAGGATTCGATGACGCGCCCAATCACGTTGATTTGCCGGCCCGGCTTGACTGCCTTGATACCACGCATCATGGCATTCTTCGTCCGCTCGGCAAGCAGCCGGGACTCCTCGTCCACCTCGCCCACCATGAACATCGCGTTGGTATCGCCGTGCACGCCGTCTTTGTAGGCGGTCACGTCAAGGTTGATGAAATCTCCCTCGCGCAGCACGGTCGAATCGGGGATGCCGTGGCAGATGACCTCGTTGATTGAGGTACAGATGGACTTGGGAAAACCCATGTAGTCCAAGCAGGACGGGTAGGCGCCGTGATCGCACATGTACTCGTGAGCGATTCGGTCCAGTTCGTCCGTGGTGATGCCCGGCTTAACTGCCGCTCCGGCCGCATACATGGCATCCGCGGCGATCCGTCCGGCCGCGCGGATCTTCTCGATCGTTTCGGCGTCCTTAATGTCGGAAGCCGTCACAACCTCGGGGCCGTCGTGGAAAAGATACTCTGGGCGATCAATCGATTTGGGGACTGCCCGTTTCGGGGTGAGTTTTCCAGGAACTAGGGTGCCTCTTGGGGCGCGATCAGCCAACATAGCTGCCATTGTAGGATGCTGGCACAGCCGGGCGAAATGCGGACGGGAGAATGAGGCGGAATGTACTGTGTTGCCATGGGCGAACAGTACTACTTTAACACTCGGACCGGGCGCGTTGAGCGGGGCAAACAGTCAGGCTGGCAGGACCGTATGGGGCCCTATGCCAGCGCCGATGAGGCGCGCAAGGCCTACGAGATTGCGCGCGAACGGAACGCGCGGGCCGATGAAGCAGAAAAGAAATGGGAAGAGGCGTGGGACGATCAGAACGAATGAGATTCGTCTGGGAACGCCCTAGACTTGACCGCTTCGCTATAGCTTGTTGCCGCGTCGCGTAGCGCCGCACCTACGGCCCCAAATTGCTTTGAGAACGACGGCGACCAGCCGGTCATTCCCGCCATATCCGTCCATACCAGAACTTGGCCATCGCAGTGATCGCCAGCACCAATACCAATGGTGGGGATCTCCAGAATCTTGGTGATCTTGCCAGCAACCCGGGCCGGGACCATCTCTAGGACAACGCCGGATGCTCCGGCCTCTTGGACGGCAACTGCATCATCGATCACGGCAGCGGCTGCCTCCTCTCCACGCCCCTGAACGCGGGGCCCGCCTAGTCGATGCTCAGACTGCGGGGTGAATCCGATATGGCCGATCACCGGGATGCCTGCGTCAGTAATCGCCTTGATCCTGGCCGCTTGGCGCACGCCGCCTTCCAGCTTGACGGCCTGAGCTCCCGCCTTGATGAGCTGGACCGCGGAGGAGACTGCTTGTGTAGGGGATTCCTCATATGTGCCGAACGGAAGGTCTGCCACTACGAAGGCGCGGTGGGCGCCACGGCTCACGGCACCGGTGGCCATGAGCATCTCGTCAAGGGTGACCTTGATAGTGGAGCCATAGCCCAAGAGCGTGTTCCCGAAGGAATCCCCGACCAATAGCATGTCAATAGCCGCGTTATCGAAGATCTGTGCCGTCACTGCGTCGTAGCAGGTGAGCATAGTGATGGGCTCGGACCGCTCCTTCATCTGAGTGAGGTGATGCAGGCGTACTCGCTGGGGTCTGTTGGAACCGGACATTGTTCTCCTTCGCAAACTTGTCACTATCTTAAGGCAGCGATGCCGCTATGCTGAACAAAGCACCCGATCAACACAGGAGGAGGCGGCCCATGCGCGAGATAATTTCCTACTATGCCGTAACCTCCGCAGAGTTCTGGGTGGGGATCACCCTCATTGTCTTGGCGCTCGCGGTGCTGTTGCTGGCCGTCCGCCCAGAATCCGAATATGCGGATCTTCCTCGCGGAGAGTTTCCCAGTCCCGGAGAATCGCATCCCACCCGGCACGTCAGTGGCGGCGATCCGCCGGTGCGCGTACTCCCACCAAACATGAGGCCACAAGATGGCGCTTTGATCATGCGTGAGGCACCTCGAGATGAGATAGCGATTTCGGCCCTGTTGGATCTCGCTAGCCGCGGTTTTATCGAACTTGTGGAATATCGCTATTTGCCCAAGGCCACTCCCTCGATCATCATCGTGTTTCTGCGCGGGCCCGATGAGACATGTAATACCGAGGAGCGAACCTTCCTTGATCTCATATCCGTTCCCGGGCGGGCGGAGAATCCGCCATATGCGAAGTCTCACCCGTTCGATGAGCGCAGGTTTCGTGCCACTCTTGAAGATCTTGGGTTCCCGCCTGTTGGCGTGCCAGTTGCCAGGCTCTCAGGTACCCGCAGATCAGTAGGTGAAAAGCTTGTTGGTACGGTGACGAAACGGGTGAGTTCGGACTACCACTGGCTACGCTCCGGGCGTGAGAGCTTAGCCTCCGCGGGAATCCTCGAACTTTTGGGAGGATTCGCGGCAACAATTCTGACAATAATCCTGATGTTGGCAGGCTCGCTCAGACCGTTCTGGGTGATTGTGTCCGTGCTCCTCATGGTTATTGGGGCAGCAACCATTCTGGGTGCCTCAGTGCGTACCACCGACGGTTCTGTGGCACGAGACCAAGCCCGAGGATTCCGGCGGTATCTGATTGAGACGCCGCTGGACGCTTCGATCAGCGAGATTGCCGGTTACGGCGCGTGGGCGGTGGCGCTCGATTGCATCGACGGATGGGTTCAGAGCCTAGAACGGCTCAGTGTTGTCCAGCAGGTAGACGTGGCCGAATCCGTCCCGTCTCTGATTCGGACGTCCGAACCACTCACCAGCTGGAATCAGGTGGGAGAGTTCTTATCCCTCTTGCTGAACCGGCTTCATGCCGATCCTGAAAGCGACGATACGAAATCGCCGTCCGTGTACGTGAGCTGGCAGGACATCCGTGTTGAGTAGTATGTAATACAGAGCATAAGGAGCGCCGTGGATCGTCAACAAGAATATGTACTACGCACCATCGAAGAGAAGGGTGTGCGATTCGTCCGGCTCTGGTTCACAGATGTAGTTGGCAAACTCAAATCTGTGGCGATCGCGCCGGCCGAATTGGAGAAGGCATTCGAGGAAGGAATCGGCTTTGACGGTTCCTCGATCCAAGGACTCACTCGTGTTTACGAGGCGGATATGCTCGCCCGTCCGGATGCAGCAACCTTCCAGCTCCTACCATGGCGCGGAACGGACTATCCGGTGGCACGAATGTTTTGTGACATCACCACACGCGACGATGAGCCAGCGCGAACGGATCCGCGGAATATCCTCAAGCGAGCGCTCGAGAGCGCGGCCGATATGGGCTTTACTTGTTACGTTCACCCGGAGGTTGAGTTCTATCTCTTCCAACAGGAATCTGATCCTGAGAAGATCCCGGTTCCGATCGATTCTGCCTCCTACTTCGATCACGTTACGCGCTCAACGGCCCATGATTTCCGGCGGGACGCCATTTTGAATCTTGAAGAGATGGGCATCTCCGTGGAGTTCTCCCATCACGAGGCGGGCCCGGGCCAGAACGAAATCGATCTGCATTACTCGGACGCGCTTTCGATGGCGGACAACCTCATGACGTTCAAGGCAGTGATTGAAGAGATCGCTGTGCGCCAGGGTGTCCAAGCATCGTTCATGCCGAAGCCGCTCGGAAACGTCCCAGGCTCGGGTATGCACACACATATTTCGCTGTTTGAGGGCGAGCGAAACGCGTTTGCTGATCCCACGGGACCCTACGGGCTCTCAAAGACAGGGCGGCAGTTTATGGCGGGCCTGCTTCGCCACGCTCGGGAAATCACCGCAGTCACGAATCAGCACGTCAACTCATATAAGCGTCTGTGGGGAGGGGACGAGGCTCCGTCGTACGTGTGTTGGGGACCTAACAACCGATCTGCTCTAATTCGCGTCCCGTACTACAAACCCGAAAAGTCGCAATCAGCACGTCTGGAGTACCGTGCGATCGATTCCTCGGCGAACCCCTACCTCGCCTTCGCTGCAATGATTCGCGGGGGATTATGAACTCCCTGAGCAGGCCGATACGGACGTCAGCTTGATGAGCACCATGGAACGCCAGATCCTCGGCATAGAATCGTTGCCTGAATCGCTCAGCCAGGCGTTGCGGGTTATGCGGGAATCCGAGCTTATGGCGGAAGGCTTGGGAGAGGATTGCTTCGCCTACTTCCTTCGGGAAAAGAAGCACGAATGGCGCGAATACTCCACACAGATAACCACCGAGGAGCGCCGCCGCTTCCTAGCCACATTCTAGGGAGATTCTGTGCGTGAACAGAGCTATACGAGCCAGCTACGCAAGGCGGGTTTTGTGGAGCCAGCGCGCTGTGCCAGCCTCCTCGATGATCCCGCTCTGGCGGGAATGGAAATTGGTAGCTTCCTCGCAGATTTTCACGAGGTGGCCGATCCAGACCAGTGCCTCCTCGCGCTAATTCGGCTTGCGGAGGCGTGTCAGGAAGCTGAGCATTCCAAGGCGTTGGCCTCACTCCTAGGTGATTCGCGATCTCGCCGTGAGCTGTTTGGCCTGCTCGGAATGTCCACGATGCTGGGCGATTTCCTCATCTCCCACCCGGATCGGCTCAAAGATGTATTTGCCCCGGGGCCGCGCGGAGCCTGCGGCATACCGCGAGGTGATCAGGCGGACGAACGGGCTAGCGCGCTCACGGCTGTGGGAGCCAACCCCTCGGATGCGTATCCGGTTTCAACGGAACCGGACGCCATCAACGCTCTCCGAGCTCACTATTTCACCCGCATCGCCCGTGTGGCGGCTGCGGATCTGACATGCCCAGATCCCTTAGAGGCCATGCCAGAGGTCTCGGCTCGCATTACCGATATCGTGGGCGGCGCCCTAGAGGCTGGCCTGGCGTACGCGCGAAGCGAGGTTGAAGGTAGCGAGCATGTGGCACTCACCGTGATCGCCATGGGTAAGACGGGCGCCCGGGAGCTGAACTATGTTTCGGACGTTGATGTGGTTTACGTGGCCAGCCCAACCGACGATTCGGTGGATGAGAGTCAGGCAATGAGTTTGGCGGCGAAGCTGGCTGCCAAACTGGGGCAGGCTGTGTCCGCTCCGGCCGGCGAGCAGGCCCTGTGGATGCTGGATGCCAATCTGCGGCCGGAAGGAAAAGATGGCCCGCTAGTTCGTACCCTGGAATCTCATGTTGCCTATTACAAGCGGTGGGCTAAGGGTTGGGAGTTCCAAGCCCTGCTCAAAGCGCGCCCTGCCGCGGGGGATATGGCCCTCGGTCAGCGCTACATTGACACGCTGTGGCCAGAGGTGTGGGAAGCAGCTTCGCGCGAACACTTCGTGGAGGATTCTCGGGCTATGCGCCGGAGGGTGGAGGCCCATGTGCCGCACCGTGAGGAAGGCCGCCAGCTTAAGCTGGGCAAGGGCGGACTACGAGACATTGAGTTCACCGTCCAGCTCCTTCAGCTAGTTCACGGACGCTCGGACGATACTCTCCGGACCCGCTCCACTCTGGATTCGGTTGCAGCGCTGCGCGACGGCGGCTACATCGCCCGCAAGGATGCTGATCTTCTGGATCACGACTATCGGCTCCTACGCACCCTCGAGCACCGGATTCAGCTGCAGCGGCTGAGGCGATCGCACCTCGTCCCGAGTGGGGGGGCCGAACTGCGGCGAGTTGCCCGCGCGATGCATTGCGAGGGAATCACAACCGGCCCCGAAATCGACCGGGTCTGGCAAGAAACTCGCAGCGAGGTCCGCCGCCTCCACCAAGCCATCTACTATCGCCCGCTCCTACCAGAGGCGGCGAAGCTTTCGCCAGATGACATCTCGCTGGATCAGGATGCAGCGAAGGCGCGCCTAGCCTCCATGGGGTATCTGGACCCGGGCGGCGCTATCAACCACATCAGTGCCCTCACGTCCGGGGTGTCCCGCACCGCTTCCATTCAGCGCCAACTTCTTCCCGTGATGTTGGGCTGGTTCGCGGCCGGGCCTGAGCCCGATAGGGGTCTGCTTGCCTTCCGGGTTCTATCAGAAAAGATGGGACGGACGTCGTGGTACCTGCGAACACTCCGTGACGGGGGAGCTGCCGCCGAACGCCTTTGCCTCCTTCTCTCGTCATCGCGCTACCTCGCACAGAATGTGCCCGATCTACCCGAATCCGTTGGCTGGTTAGTGGATAAGAAAGATCTGCAACCTCGTACTCGGGCCGAGTTGGACGCGGAGTTGGCCTCCACAATCGCAAGGCGCACCTCCGCCGAGGACATTGCGAATGCAGGCCGGTACATGCGCCGCCGCGAGCTTCTGCGAACAGCGATGGGACAAGTCCTTGGAGTTGTAGACGCTGTGGCCTCCCGCGCGGCGGTTTCTCGGGCCGCTGAGATTGCCATCTCGGCCGGCTTGACTGGCGCGGTGCGTGCGGCGTGTGAAGCCGCCCGTATCTCTGGGCCGGTCTCGCGCTACAGCGTGATCGCTATGGGCAGGCTCGGAGGAGCGGAGATGGGGTACGCTTCCGATGCGGACGTCATCTTCGTGCACGATCCACTCGCAGGTGCCGATGAAGAAGAAGCCCAGCGGGTGGCCGTGGATGTTGCAACTCGTCTATCACGCCTTATGGGGAGCCTGAGCGGGGAGCCTCAAATCCCGGTGGACTACGATCTGCGGCCCGAAGGACGCAACGGCCGCCTCACCCGTTCCCTGGCCGCCTATGCCGAATACTACGAGCGCTGGGCCGATCCGTGGGAGTATCAGGCCCTCCTACGTGCCCGTCCGATCGCTGGAGACGCGGAACTGGGAAGCGAGTTCATCTCTCTCATTGATCCGTATCGGTATCCGCAAAGGGGGCTCGACCCCGCAAAGATTCGCGAAATTCAGCGGATCAAAGCACGGGTGGAAACCGAGCGGATTCCACGTGGCATTTCGGTGCAGCGCCACCTAAAGCTCGGGCGCGGGGGACTTTCCGACGTTGAGTGGACGGCACAACTGCTTCAGTTGGAGAAGGCCGGCACATACGAGAGCCTTCGCGTCACCTCCACCCTCGAGGTGCTCGCAGCTTGCGAGAAGGCGGGAATTCTCACCTCAGAGCAAGCTGAGCACCTTTCGGAGGCATGGAACATGGCCTCGCTGCTCAGAGACATGAACTTTATTGGCACCGGACGCTCGCAGGGGACCAAGATTGACGTCCTTCCCCACGATCTGACCGATCTGGGCGTTGTAGCGGCACTGTTGGGATTCGAATCCTCCCAGCGCCTAGATGTGGAAGAAGAATACCTACGGGCGGCCCGCCGTGCGCGTGCCGTTGTAGAGGACGTCTTTTATGCACAGGCACGCGAAGTGAAGGAGCGATAATGAAGCTGCGTCTCATCCGCCATGGACAAACCCCGAACAATGTGGCGCGAGTACTAGACACCGCCGAACCGGGAGCACTGCTCACGGAGCTAGGACATGATCAGGCGCTGACGCTTCCGGACAGATTAGCGGGCACGGCGATCGATTCGCTGTACGTCTCCACCCTGACGCGCACTCACCTCACGGCGGCGCCGTTGGCTCAGATGCGTGGGATGGAGCCCCTTGTTCGATCGGGCATCCGCGAGGTTCAAGCGGGCAGCCTCGAAGGAGGAACAACTCAGGAAGCCTTCGATGCTTATTTCGGCACCATCGTGGAATGGTTTGACGGAGATCTCCACGCCAAGATGGGTGGAGGCGAAACGGGATATGAGGTGCTTGAGCGTTTTGACGCCGTGGTGAGCGAAGCCGAGGAAAGCGGAGCCGATTCCGTTGCTTTTGTATCTCACGGAAGCATGATCTCAACGTGGAGCGCACTGCGCGGTATCGGGATCTCCAAAGATTTTGTGATTGGGCACCACCCGGCAAATACGGGAATTGTTGAACTTGAAGGCACGCTCCGCGCCGGCTACCGCGTCCTAACGTGGATGGGCGAGACCCCTATAGCACCTTCGCCAGAAAATCCTTAGTCCGCTCGGAAGTGGGATGATCGAAGACATCCGCAGGTTTGCCCTGCTCAACGATGAAGCCGTCATCCATGAACACCACGTGATCGGCTACCTCGCGCGCGAACCCCATCTCGTGGGTGACAACCATCATGGTGATCCCAGATTCAGCAAGATCCTTCATGACGGATAGAACCTCGCCCACCAACTCAGGGTCAAGCGCCGAGGTGGGCTCGTCAAACAGCATGACGTCCGGCTCCATCGCGAGAGCACGTGCAATCGCCACACGCTGCTGCTGGCCACCGGAGAGCTGGGCGGGGTAGTGATCGGACCGATCCGATAGGCCCACGCGCTCCAGCAGTTCCTTCGCCTTGGAGGAAGCATCCTCCTTGGAGAGTTCTTTGACCTGAACGGGTGCCTCCATGACGTTTTCTAAGGCTGTCATGTGCGGGAACAGGTTGAACCGCTGGAACACCATCCCGATATTCGTTCGTTGGGCCGCGAGCTGCTTCGTGGTGAGCTCGTGGAGCTTGCCAGATTCATCCTTGCGGAATCCCATGAGCTGGCCATCCACAGTGATCGAACCGGCTTGGATCTCTTCCAGCACGTTGACGCAGCGCAGCAGCGTGGATTTACCAGAACCAGACGGGCCGAGGATCGCGCACACCTCACCCGGCTCGACACTGAGACTCGTGCCCTTGAGCACATGAAGATCTCCGAAGAACTTGTGAACGTTCTCAATTTCAACCATTGCCATGGTTACGGCGTCCATTCTGACGAGTTGGTAAGTGGCGTTGTTTGAGCGGCGTTTATTGCCTGTTGACGGGCCGAACGCTGCCGGTTGCCTGCACGCCGGCTCAGCCTGCGGGTGGATTCCGTGCCCTTCCCGTAATACCTTTCAAGCCGGGCCTGTCCCACCATGAGGATTGAGGTGATCACCAGATACCAGATGGCCGCCACGAGAAGATAGGGAATCTGCAGGAGGCTATGGGTCCCTAAATCGTTAGTTACTCGCGTGAGTTCAAGAGTAAAGGGAACCGCTGTGACAAGTGAAGTTGTCTTCAGCATGGAGATCGCCTCGTTGCCAGTGGGAGGGACGATCACGCGCATCGCCTGAGGAATCACAATCCTTCGCAGGATCTGCCGGTGATTCATCCCGAGTGCGCGAGCGGCCTCTTCCTGGCCAACGTCAACGGAGTTTAGTCCGCTGCGCACGATCTCCGAGAGGTAAGCGGCCTCGTTGAGGCCCAAGCCCACCATGGCAGCTACGCCGGCGGTGATTACGTCATATGTGCGGAAGGAGAAGAACTCGGGCCCGAACGGAATTCCGAGGGACATCCGAGGATAGAGCACCCCAATAAGTCCCCAGAAGATGAGCTGGGTGTAGATAGGCGTTCCGCGGAAGAACCAGATGTACACCATAGAGACCCACCGAAGGATCGGGTTCTCGGAGCGGCGCATGATGGCGAGGGTTACGGCCAAGACAATGCCGATGATCATGGAGACCACGGTCAGAATCAGTGTCCAGCCGATCGCGTGGAAAATCTGCGGTTTGAACAGCGTGTCAAACACGATGTCCCAGTGGAAGTTCTTGTTGGTGACAAGGCCATTGATCATCATGGCCGCGATTACTACAACGATCGCAGCGGAAACCCACCGGCCCCAGTGTCGCACTGGGGCCGCAGAAATGAGTTCCGGTGTATCCGGGATTTGTTGATCAGACATACTACTTCACGGGGTTAATAACTGCCTCGGTGGAAACACCATCGGTGACTCCCCATTCGGCAAAGATATCGGCGAGAGTTCCATCGTCCATCAGCGACTGGAGGGCGGCCTGAACGGCGGTGGTCATTTCGTCGTCGTCCTTAGAAACAACGATTCCCATCGGAGTCTGGCCCGTAACTTCGCCAACCTGCTCCAACTGGCCCGAAGTCTGCGAAATCGCATAATCCGTCACGGATGAATCGGAGTACATGGCAACAACCTTGCCGCCAACAAGCGCGGTCACGGCGGCCGAATGCTCGCTGTAGCGCTGAATGTCAGGTTTCTCAGAGCACTCCTCAGCTGCCTCGGCCAACTCCTCGTCCTGCACCGTTCCGGTCTGGACGCCAACGGACTTACCGCAGAAGTCAGCGGGATCGAACTCCTCGGGGTTACCGGCCTGGACAGCCCAGGACGAACCCACGGTGAAGTATTCGATCATGTTGAAGTTCTCTTGGCGTTCTTTGTTGATAGAGATATTCGCGATGCCAATATCGTACTTCGCCGGGATACCGGGAAGAATAGCCGCAAACTCTGCGTTTTGAAGGTCGAGGTCAAGCCCCATCGTTGCCGCCAGCGCCTTCATCATATCCACGTCGTAACCGATCGGGGTCTTGCCATCTTCGGCGTAGAACTCCGCGGGAGCGTAATAGATGTTGCTTCCAACGGTCAGCGTGCCGGTTTCGGCCACCGCATCGGGTACCAGATCGGAAACCTCAGCGTTTTCCTCAACAGACGATACGTCAAAGCCCTGTGTACCGGCCTGGGTGGATTCCCCCGATGCCTCGGACGAATCTGAATCTCCTCCGCATGCGGCTAGTGAGAGAGCAAGGGCAGCGGCTACGGCTGGAAGGGTGAGTGTGCGGCGCATGAGGCCTCCTTATTAGAACGAATCTCCTACACGAACTATACGCGGTATGTATAACTATGCATAACTCTGTATATGTGAATTATGCGACGGCAGAAACGGCAAAAGTAGAGCGGGGGCACGAACCAAACCGGTTCGCCCCCCGCCCAAGCACCTCTACTTAAATGTCGTAGTACAGCGCGAACTCGTAGGGATGAGGACGCTGACGCAGCGGCGCGATTTCCTTCTCCAACTTGTAATCGATCCACGTATCGATGAGATCCTCGGTGAACACGTCACCTTCGGTGAGGTAATCGTGATCCTCGCGGAGCGCCTCTAGAGCATCCTCGAAGGATTCGGGCAGCTGATCGATCTGTGCGTGCTCCTCGGGGGGAAGTTCATAGAGGTCCTTATCGATCGGATCGGCCGGTTCGATACGGTTCTTGATGCCGTCCAACCCCGCCATGAGCATCGCGGAGAACGCGAGGTACGGGTTTGCCGAGGGATCGGGAACGCGGAACTCGATGCGCTTGGCCTTGGGGGAGGACCCAGAAGTTGGAATTCGGATACACGCGGAGCGGTTGAGATCGGAAGAGCACACGTCTGAACTCCAGTCACCA
>OMJG01000894.1_pt1 | contig 19633 bp, 20 predicted proteins | sample 1646431 | NCBI WGS metagenome assembly OMJG01 (sample SAMN03771674, study PRJEB25209) | food metagenome | isolation source: Cotija cheese | place: Mexico:Jalisco,Michoacan | collected 2011-12-12
ATCCGCCGAACCGGTGTTGAACCGGCGCACGGGTTCAAATCCCGTTGGCTCCTTAATAGGAAAAATTAATTACACAAATAGCTACCCAAAGCGTTGATATGACTGCGTTTTGAGTAGTTTTTGTTTTTTCTGCCAATCTCTTGTTTTGCAACTTTTAGTCATTTTCTTGACTGTATACCAATTGATAATTCCTGTTTTTACTTACTCTTATAATAGCACATACCCTACTTTAAGCTACCAAATAAATTCATTTTCCTACCATATAATACACAAAAATCCACAAACAAAAAAGCTCACTAGAAATTAATCTAGTGAGCTTTAATTTTATTTATTCAACAATGAGTTAGCATTATACCAAATCATTCCATAGCGTCCTTCTACAATTCCAGTTCCATTTGAACCGTTGTCATAACGGTCAATTGTACCGTGATTATATCCAGCCATGAATTTAACTTGGTCTTCAACTCTTGTTGGTTGTGAGTTACCACGTGTAATGTTGTCTAGCATAGCAAGTGGAATACCATTTGTAGTCCAGTTAGCGTCTTTGCCACCAGCCATATCATAGTTGATAGCTTGCCACATACCATTGACATATGCGATTTTATCAACTCTGAATGACTTGTAGACAGTAAACTTGTTACCAGCATTCTTAAACTTTTGAATTGCTGAGTGATTTGAACTTGGATTGTTAATAACAGGCTTTGATGGGGTCACATTTGGCACAACAGCGTTCTTATCAGTTCCAGCTGTAAAGAAGTTGTCGTACAAGATTGAAACATCAAAACGTCCCAATGAGCTTGCAAAAGTTACTGAACTTGACCACTGCCATGAGTGTTCTGTTGAATAATGCTTCATATCAGCTGTTGGATAGTATGGATATTGAGCTATCCATGCTTTCTCTCCATCAGGAGATACTGAAATTGCTGAACCACCTGTATAAGTAGTTGAGCGATAACCACCATATCGGGCTACCTCATTCTCAAATGCCTTAGCAATGGGTTGCATAGCACGTCCCATTCTGACTTGATAAGGTTGCTCAATATCAACTGCTAGTACAGCGCCAACAGGTAGTCCATCAGCTTTTGCCATATTTACAGCATAATCAGCTTCCTGAATAGCACCAGCAACAGTTGTTGCATGAAGATAATGATAACCATTGATATAAAGTCCAGCTTGCTTAGCTGAAGCAATATTTCCACGTGCAGTGTAGTCATGGAAACCAACACCTTCTGAAATCTTAGTAGTTACTGCCTTTAGTCCACGTGTATTTCTCATGTAGACAAATTCAGGTGTTGTCATTTGTCCGTTATGATTTGAAGTATCAATCATATCAACTCGTGGCGTACTGTCAGCATGAGCTGTAACAGTCCCAACACCTGTGAACAATGCAATTGCACCAGTAAGTAGTGCAACATGCTTGAATAATTTATTCATGTAATTAACCTTTCTTCATTTGCTGAACTGCCCATTCAATAGCTTCATCAATTTGTTTCGAGGTAAATAAATGTGCCTTATCGAATTTAAGCAGTTCCTTTGAAATCATTGAGATAGCATGAGCCTTTTGTGTCTCACCGCCATCAAATTCTTGTTGTGCCCATTCAACAGCACGTTCTGCGATTGATAAAAGAGTTGTAATGTCTTTATTACCGTCAAAATGTGCTATCAATAGTCCAAAAATCAAAATTAAAAGCGCTGGGGCAATACCTGACTGCCATAGCGCTTCTAAAACCGTTATTAAATTATTTATCATCATGCTCTTCTTGATACTCCAATATTCTAATTCTTGCCTCGTGGTCGTCAATTCTTGTATCGTAACTGTCTAAGTTATCTTTTAATTTATTGATTGTGTCGTTTAAAGTATCAAACGATTTTACAAATGTGTATTTGATAATGAACCAAATTGCCCCACCACCAGTAGAAAGCACCGTTAGCCAACCAATTAAATCATGTGGGAAAAAGCTCATCATAAACTATTCTCCTTATTTATTTGGAGTGCTATTTGATTCTTCAGCAATCTTGGCATTTTGTTCAATAAGGGCGTCTGCTTCTTCCCAGATACGGTTATTGAAGTCTTGCCATGCTTGACGGAAGTCTTTTGAATGCTCCACGAATACGCTGTTTTGACCATCTTGAATGTAGTAATCAACAGTGTAAGTACCGTCATTTGAAACTGAACCAATGAATCGAACATAAACCGTGTTGAAATCATTCTCATCAGTGCGTAATTCTGCGTTAAATTGAATCGTCTTAGTAATTTCCATAATTAAGCCTCCAGTGCTTGTTCTTGTGTGCGTGCTTCTTGACTAGCTTGTTCTTGTTGAATACGGCTGTATTCATTAATTTGTTGTTGTAATTCTTCAACAGTGGCTTGTGCGTCTGCCAATTCTACTGTTTTATTAGCAAGTTCAATTGCTAATTTTGATAATACGTTTGTACTATGCTCGTTCATTCTTTAAGTCCTCTACTTCCTGTGAAAGTTCCTGTACAGCTTTATACAAAACTGAAGTGTAATCGTAAATTGATACGAATTTCTTATCATCTGTCAAAATGCTGTCATCTGCTTCATCAGTGATAACACCGATTTCTGAAGTTCCGTTCTTTTCGTATTGACGTATCTTAGTTTTCTTCACAATATCCAAAGCACCATCTTCAAGTGGCTTGATATTCTTCTTAAACTTACGTTGTGAACTAACCTTGAAGTTAGCGGCACAAATGTCATAATAAGTCGATTTATCACGGCTTGTAATACGAACCTGCCCACCAGCATAAGGTGACAAATACAACATCTTTGATTTCCTTGATTCATCAATTGCTAAGATTTGGTTTCCGTATAAACGAATACCAAGACCATTACCTTTGTCAGTTGGGTTCATGTAGTAGTTCATAGCACCACGCTGTTGAACACCTGAATCATCTGCATTAGGTGAACTTGTTAGCAAATTGATTTGGGCACGATTTGTAGTTGAATCGTACATTCCATAAGCACCAAGTTGTAATTGATTATCCTGTCTGTTAATAATGCGTCCTGTATCAACAGTACCCAAGTGTCCTGTATCTCCGTACAAAACTTTTGAGTTTAGAGTGTGAATATTACCAGTAATAAAGTTTGCAATATTACCAGAAATCTTTGATACATCAACATCAATGATTTGAGCATTACCAATTGAAGCATTTCCAATTTGAGCTTTACCAATTGAGCCATTTTTAATAACAGCTCCATCAATAAATGCTTTCCCATTGATAGTTGTATCTGAATCTATAACTAATTTCTTACCTTGAATAACAGTTCCTGATTTATCACCATTAATACCTGAAATTAAACGACCAGCATTATCAGCAATACCTAACGCCCAGTTATCTTTAAATAGTTCTAATACAGTTGAAGTATTCATTCCTGAATAATTACCAGGCATATATTCCTGTGCCTGTGGAGTAAATGTCAACATTGGACGTTTTAGATAAACTGTTGCACCTTCACGTGTTTGGAATGATACACGGATATGATGAGCGTTTGTCGGAACACTAATATTTTCCCAAGTATGATGTTGCCATCCTTTTCCCACTGGAGAGTCCCATCTAGTATTAACGGTACTAATTGTTGAACCATCAGTATTCTTAAATTGAACGAATAAATTAGAATAATTATTTTGAACGCTTGTTGTTGAATCCCATGATAATGAAACAGGTGTTCCACCGTTATTTCCTGGTAGTGCCACATCTTGTTCAAGGTATGAGTAAAACTTTGTTGTTGTCCCATCAACATTGACATTGGCTGTATTGACACCAACAACAGTATCCCCATTGTTTAAATAACTACGATAAAAGTTGTTTTTATATCCACCAGCACCGTTATTGTTAATCAACCAGCCATCAAAGTCTGGACTAAATGCCGTATTAAATAACTGATTTTGCATTGAAACACTCGCAATAATTGCATTAGCTGATTGCTCAATTGCTGATTTATAACCTTTTGTAACTGAAATTACTTGAGTTCCAATGTAATTTCTCAATTGAGTATTCAATGTAGAATCACCATTCTTACGGTCTTTAATTTCTGTCGTTACCTGACCAGCTGTTACCACTTGGCTATTTTGCAGTTCCGTAAAGTCACCTTGCATAACTTTAACAGTTTTTTGAGTACCATCAGCTGTTTCAGTAACAGTGTTAATTTTCTTCAAGTTGTCATTAGCAGTTTTATTAGCACTATTAGCGGTTGCATTTGCCGTATCTGCCGTATCTTGTGCTTTTTTGGCATTGCCAACAGCTGTAATTGCTGTTGTTTGACCACTACTTGCCAAGTCCCATGTTGCTGAAAGACCTTTCTTTGGGTCATTAACAGTTCCATGAATACCATTAACATCAAGTTCTAATGCCGTAACACGGGCATTGTTGTTGTAGTTTCCCTGAACATATGAACCAATTGTCTCACCGAATACCAACATAGGGTGCGCCAGATAAGCTCTAATTCCTTCTCTTACCTCAAAGGAAACAGTTACCTCTGTTGCTGTTGATGGAATTTCAATCTTTTCCATCTTCTGTTGTTCCCACGTTTTTTGACCAGCTGTAATCCAGTTTCCCATCTTATTTGAGCCACCAGAATTATAAACAACATTACCGTCTTTATCATGGAAAGTAACCCAAATATGACCATACATTCCATCTGCTATTTCCGGTACATAAGATTGCCATGATAGTGATAAATAACCATTACTTGAAGTTCCTAGTGGAACTGACTGTCTAAATCGTGAAAAATAAGCACCCTTTGAAGTATCTGCATTGACAGTATAAAAACCAACAAGTGTTGCTTTTACGTTTTTATCAAGGTAACTTCTGTAAGGGTCATGCTTTCCATCTGTTGAATCACCTGACCAACCTTGTAAATCTGGTGAAAATTCAGTGTTTGTTAGCTGATTGATTTGTCCCATAGAATTAACTTGGTCAGTTAAATCAGTAACACTGGCTTTGATACCGTCAGCTTTTTGATTAACATCACTAATTTGTGTATTAAATGTTTTCTTATCTTTGTCATATGCAGTTTGTGCAACTTTACTATCAATTTGACCACTCATAACAGAAATTTGTTGAGTATTTGCACTAACTTTATCATCATTAGTTTTTTGATATTGTGTCAACTTAACATTATAGCTATCTGCTTTTTGGTCAACCTTTGAGATTGAATTATTAAGTGTTTGATTGTTTTTGTCATAATCAGACTTAGCAATCTTTGTTGCTAACTCATCATTTGTTGCCTTAATAGCAAGAGTGTTGGCAGTAACTTTATCGTTATTGTTATATGCTCCTTGAACATATGCACCAACTGTTTTATCAAATACAAACATTGGCTTAGTAAGGAAAGCTAAATAACCTTCTCGTATAGCAAAAGTCACTTCAACAAATCTGGCTTCATCTGGAATAGATATATTTTCAAACTTTTGCAAAGCCATTGAACTACTGCTATTCCATGTTTGAGCTACATCTGTAAGTCTTTTCATATCTCCATCATATGAACGAATATGTGTACTTCCATAAAGACCAGTACCTTGTGCAATTCTTGACCACCAGCTTAATGACACGACACGATTACTTCCAGATGTACCAAATGGAACTGTCTGTCTAATTGCTGAATACTTTGTACCTGTTTGATTGCGTGAATCAAACGTTAGCATGTTTGAGCCTTGGAAAATATATTGGCGGTATGGCTCTGTTACACCAGAACTGGTTTCACTTGTATTCCAACCTGATAAATCGGGAGTAAATTCAGTATTAAATAATTGATTTACTTGACCGTCAGCATTGACCTTATCATTCAATTTACTGATTTCAACTTCAAGAGAATCTGATTTTTGAGAAATATTATTGATATTTGTTTGCATATCACCAGTTTTCTTATCAAAATCAACACTTGAAACCTTGCTTGAAACTGCATCGGAAACAACCTTAATTTGTGCTGTATTAGCAGAAACTTTCTTATCATTAGCCAATTTATAATTGGCAACATCAGTTGTTACACCATCAGCTGTTTGCTTAACTTGTGCATACTTAGTATCTAAATCTTTCGTCTTTGTATCATAGTCTGACTGTGATACCTTACTTGATAATTCTTCTTGGGTGGCTACAATGTCAGTATGATTCTTTTGAATATCATCTCCCAAGTCTTTCTTTGCGTCTGCAAGGGCTTTGGTTGCAGATTGAACAACCTGTTGCGCCTCAGAATGAGCTGTTACCGTTGCTTTATCAACCATTGATTGTGCTTCACTGCCTGCTGTTAATATTGCATCTTGTGCTTCTTGTTTTGCAATATTAACAGAATCTTCATAAAGACTTTGAGCGTGGTCATTTGCTTGTTTAAGCATATCATCAGCTTTTTGACTAAGTTCTGCTCGTTCTTTTTGAGCGTCATCTAGTTCTTTATCATACTTTGTACGGAAGTCCTGAACTTCTTTAGCTTGTTTTTCATTTAACTCATCAGTGTAGGCATTGGCTTGTTTAATAGCGTCATCAACAGCTTTCTCAATCATCTCTTGAGTTCTAGTTGAAACTAATTCAACCCAGTTACCATCTTTGAAAACCATGATATACATGTCATCACCGACTTGTTTGAACCATAAATCACCTTCTACTGGGTGTTGTGGCTCTTTGTTACTGTAATAGTTTGTGTTCTTACCATTTGAGCTGACAATTGCCGTCACTGCGTCTTGTCTAATTTGATTGATTTTGTTTTCTAACGCGCTAAATTGATTAGCGTTTGCGTCAACAAATGAAGTCTTACTAGTACCAACAACAATGCTTGTAACTCTTTCGGTCATTGGGTCAAAATGTAGCTCATTAACAATTGCTTGAACATTTACCCCAAATTCAGGGACATAAACCGTAACAGTATCAGTTAATTCAATAGCTTCAAGATTTTTGAACTCATCTTGATAATCAGCAGAATCTTGTAAGCTAGTAACATCAATTTCAACAGTGATTTGTGGCAAGTCAACATGGGTATTTGCTGATTGTGTGAACCAATTCTTGGCTTTAGCGTTAATCTTAGCCTTGATTGAATCTTCACTTTCATTTTCCTCAACTGTTACCTCATCACCCATATCAACATGTTGAATGTAGACATTAGGGTATTTTTGAATATTCTTGCTATCAACAGAATCTCCAGCAATAAAGTATTCTTTATTAACTGCGTTTGTTTGTGTGATAGTAGGAATGATACGTGTAACTAAGTTAGAAGTATCAACAGTGTACTTTAAGCCATTGATATTCTTTCCTAGTCTAAAAGTAGTAAAGTTATCTCGTCCACGTCTTGAAAGCATTGAAACCGTACGATTTCCACGTTTTAATTCTCCACCCCAGATTTGTAAGATAGAACCTTGTGTACCAGCAATAGCTTCCATTGGGTTCACATATTGAAGTGTTGAATCTCCAATATGTTGTAAATCTGATACAAAACGGAACATGTGCGGTGCTGTGGTAGCATTTTGTAATGCAGTCATTGCATTTTGTCCGTCACCTTGTAAATGAACTTTCTTAACCATGTTATGAGTTAAATCATAAGTGATATGGTCAGCTTCAATTGTTAAATTGTATCCTGAAATATCTAATTCTGTATGAACAATACGGAATGCTTGTGGGTCATCATTTTGATTAGGCTTTGCGTAAATAATACGTCCAACTTCAATATCCTTGTAACGTTGTCCTGATAATGAATAAGTTGCTGTTAATGTGAATAAACCGTTTCGTTGCTCTTGAACGTCAACATCATAAATCTCTGTTAATGCTCCAAGTCCATTATCATAAAAATCGACTTCATCACTTTTATAAAGAATAGGAATCATATTGTACGCCACCTCGTTTCTACATTTGCTGTTCCGCTTGTTAATTTAATTGTGTTATCGCCTGGTTTAAGAATTGGATAAGCACCAACGCTAATTTGATTGTTTACATTTGTGACTGTATATCCCTCTTGAACATAGGCGTCTTGTAATTCACTGTTTAGAGTGATTTCTTTTTGAACATCTTTAATATTCAAAGTCTTACCGTTTACTGTTAGTGAAGTATCACCTGTTGCAGTAATTTTAATAATTGGCTTTGCATTAAAGTTTGTTGGGTTTGTGATTACCGTGTCAGTACCAGCTTTGACTGAAACCGTCTTAGTTGCTGAATCTAAATATTTAAATGGTGCGCAACTCAATGTCATGTTCAATTCTCTGTAAGAATCTGAATAACTAGGACGTGTGATAGTTGCCGTTAATAATCTTGCAACTTGATAAATGTAATCAGGGTCAGAATACATCTGAAAATCTACATAACCACCTGTATCTAACTTGCTCAAAAACTTTTGAATGTTTTTCTCTGAATCTTTACCCTCGAACCCCAACATAAGCTCAACTTCTCTGTTGTTATATGCTTTATCGTCAAATAAAATAGCCCTGTCGATACCGATAGGACTAGTATTTTCATTTATTTTTCTATCTGGAATAGTTGCCATAGGGTAATTTAATAAACGTGCGTTAATTTGGTCACTGTTCAATTGGTGACCTAATACGAATTGTCCGATTTTCAATATTTCTAACCTCCGATTTTATGCAAACGTTCTACCTCGAACACTTTGCTTACGTGTAATTCCATTTTCAACTGCTTGTTGAATCTTGTTAATTGTTGCTTGTGTTGTATCAGCATTTACGTTGATAGTAATTTCATAAGTGTCTCCACCCTTAATATTACTCAATGCGTCTACTAATGAATCATCTTTAGATTTACCATTTACTCGCCATTGAGCTTCTTCAAGTAATTGATTTGCTCTAGGGCGCTTCTCACCTGATAATGGAATAATCATTTCAGGCATGTTTCTCTCTGCAACTTCATACAAGCCGTGTTGAGAAACAATACCACCATTTTCATAACCATGACCATTTCCTAAGAATGATAAGCTATCTCCGTAACGCTTACGGGCATAATTCAAACCAGCAAGAATGTTGTCATATCCATTGAATATGTTTTTGTGACCTGCTAAAGCATTTGCATTAAACGTGCTACGCTTAGTTTGCATAAGTCCTAAGGCTGGTCCACTTCCATCTCCATCTGGGTCTGCACCAGGTTGTCTTGCATTAGCATTTCCACCTGATTCTGTACTGATTTGTCTCAATACTTTTTGAACCATTGAAGCTGAAGTTGAAAGTCCTAACTTATTCAAGGCTTTCTTTACATCACCTGACCATGAATGAACATCATTATCAGTACCTGTTGAAGAATCGTTTAATGGTGCGATAAACTTTTGAATAAACTTCATCATTCCGCTAGTTTGACGCTTGATAAGTTTAGCCATTGGAGAATCAGCTTTAACTTCAGGCTTGTCAGCATTTCCACCTAAACCGAAGTCTAAGAATGTTGTAGCTCCTGAAGCTGGACGTCCTGTATAAGTGTGATACTTATGTTGTCCTAACCAGTTGTATTCTTCACCAGAAATCTTGCCACCTTGAACACCAGTAACTATAGCAACGTGATTACCAAATTGACTACCTGGTCCATAAACAGCAACCATTCCTGGGCGTGGCTTGCTAGTATGTCTTACTGGAGCATTGACCCAATCTGAACCATTACCTAAGTGAGAGAATTTACTTGCAGAAACACCAGAGTTCTTTAGTCGTGAAGCAACGAAAGAAACACATTCTCTAAAGAAGTAACCCCATGGGTCAGAACCTGAATCAGCGCCACGATTCTTGTACAAGTAATCATCACCCTTCATTCCTCCAGTTGCACCAGAGTTTGAAGCGTCATCAGCCATTGACCAAAGTGTTTTCCACCAGTCTTGGGCTTGATTCTTAGTTTTCTTGAATAGTCCTGAACCTAAATCTTTGTAAACAGCGTCTAAACCATCTGTTTTAGGGTTGAACTTACCTTCAAGAGTTTTGATAGGGTGTGCAACAGCTCCTGTAATGTATTCAAACATCTTAGTGAACTTTTCAACACCATTCTTTAAGCCATTCCATGCGTTACCTGCAACACTAGTTACACCGTTCCATGCTCTTGACCAGAAACCAGTACCCTTGGCAAATGGAGTTGCTTTCATACCTAATAACATTGCTGTTTCTGAAGCATTTAACACTTCTGTTCCAGCTCCTAGAATACGTTGTGTGTTTCTACCCTCAACTAATTCTGCTTGACCATTAGGGTGTAATAGCATTTCACGATTGCCAGTCTCAGGGCTGTCATTTCCATCATTTAACGTTGCTAGTGTTGGCTTTGTGATTGGTTTGCGTACATTGCTAAATGCACCAGTTCCAGTTGCGAAATGTACTTTAGGTATCTTTCCAATAGCGTGCTTTGGACCACCGAAATCATGAATTAAACCGTTAATTCCTGAAATTCCAGCGTTAGGTATCTTGATAACAGCATTAATACCGTCACCAGCTAGTTGTCTCATACCTTCCCACATCTTCTTGAAACCATCTTTAATACCTTTCCAAGTATTAGAAAATGCTTTACCAATCTTGCCTAGAACTGAATCAAACGTACCTTTCAAAGCCCAGATAGCGTCATGACCAATTTTCTTTAAGCCTTTCCAAGTATCACTAAAGAAATTCTTTATCGTATTCCAAGAACGCTTAAATGACTTTGAAAATGCGTCAACTCCACTAGTAAGTGCTTTCCACAAAGCGTTAGCAATATTAGAAACAGTTTTCTTCATTGTGTTCCAAATGTTCACAAAGAACTTTTTGAATGAATTGATAATCTTTTTCCAAGTAGAAATGTAAGCATTGAATAACTTAGTCATACCTTTCCAAAGATTTGACCAAAGTTTACTCAAAGATTTAGTAAGTGCATTCCATGATTTAGAGAAACTGTTTTTAAAGTTATTCCAACCCTTAGTAAATGATTTGCTAAAACTGTTCCAAGATTGAATAACCTTGTTCCACATTTCTTGTATAAACTCTTAACAGATTTGATTAAATCATTAACGAACTTTCTAAATTTCTTATTGTGCTTGTAAAGTTCTACTAAAGCAGTAATAGCAAGGGCTATACCCGTAACAATCATGATAAAGGGGTTAGCCTTTAAAAAATTGAATGCTAATTTAATAGCTTTACCAGTTGATTTAGCAGTTTTAACAAGCGCTCCCATAGCTTTTTTAGCTAATGAGATACCTACATTTGCTGTGTACTTAAGTGCTTTATCTATCTTTTTACCAGATTTCTTAGCAAAACCACCAAGAGAAGTTAAGGCTTGTTTTGCTTTACTAATAACTAGTGAAGCCTTACCTTTAACATTTAAACTCTTAGAATGCTTTTTAAAGAAACTAGCTGTCCCAGAGAAAGCATTTTTCATTGTTCCAAATGCTCCAGATATCTTTGAAGCACTGGATATGACTTTAGCTGTCACTCCTAGTCCTAATAACATACCGATAGTAGTAGCAACACCTTTTCCATGTTCAGTAACAAAAGTTAGAACTGGTGTGATTGCTTTCATTATCTTGGGCATGTTATCAATAATTGCTTGAATTAAATTAGTAACAGCTTTCTTTAAAGGCTTTAACGCCTCATTGAATTTCTTTGTCTCACTTGCACTCATTGAAACTGATTTGATACTTGATTCAGCACCACGTTTCAACAATTCAAATGGGTTTGATTCTTTTAATTGCTTAGAAGTCTTATCAGCAGTACCTTTGACATTATCAAAGGCTTTGTTAGTCTTACCTAACCCACCAACAACTTTTAAAGCATTATCTTCACCAAGTCCACCCCAGATATTAGAAGCTAAAGTCGCAGCCTCTTGTTTATCTTTCATTGTGCCAATATCGCCAGTAATCTGATTGAACAGGTCTTTCATTGGGACTTTGCCCTTTTTATAACCATCAAACATTTCTTGCGACTTCTTAGACATATTGCCAATATTTGCTTCAAGTCTACCGTCAGAAACAGAATTGTTAAATTCCTTGACATAGTCCATTACTTTGTCCGCGTCATATGCCCCAGCTTTGATACCATTATCAATGATTGAAGCAGTTTCTTTAGCAGAAAAGCCCATTTGTCCCATAACTTGAGCGTATTCAGCCATGTTGTCAGATAAATCACCACCGACATCATCACCACGCTTTTGAAGCATAGTCATTTGGTCAAAATAGTCTTTATAACTAATGTGCCAACTCTTTGTAGCTCTATCAGCACCTTGCATAACTTCTTCAGCGTCAGCCCCAGATAGTTTTGAGTATGTTGATACAAGTTTTGTATCTTCAGCAAGTTGTTTAACTGAAGCATGTGGGTTTAATTGTGCAATTTTGGCGTATGTGTCTTGTAAATCTTCCATACTCTCGCCATAACCATTAGCATAAAGTTTGTTAATAGCTAAGATTGATTCTTTAGATTTACCATAACCAAGTGTTGTTCTAGCTTGAAGTGTATTCACTTCTGATTGAACGTCAGAAACTTCAGAAACAGCTTTAACTATTCCCGCAAGTGTAGCTCCTGCAACTGCGCCCATTCCTACAATGGCTTTTGTTGATTTCTCAACTCCACCTTTCAAATGCTCCATCTTAGAACTTGCTTTTTCAGCACCATCATTATTACCAATTTCAGTTTGAGCTTTACCAAAATTTTCAAACTCATTCTTACTCTTAGCTAATGAGGTTGCAGTTCTATCAAGTGCAATTTTTTGTTTAGAAATTGCGTCATCTGAAGCCTCACCTGAACTTTTAAGGCGTTCCATTTCCTTAACTTGTGCTTCATACAACTTGGTTTGCTTTTCAATTGTTACTCCAAGCCCTTTGCGCTTAGCTTCATTAGCTTCAGTTTGTTTACCTTCAGCTTCTAAACGTTGAACATGAGCGTCAACTTCTTTGTTGTGTTGTTGTAACTCACGATTAAGTGAATTAATACCACTTTCTTCAAGTTGATATGCTCTGTGGGCTTTTTCTAATTGACCAGTCATTGAAGTTAATTTAGTTTCTGCTCTAGTGATTTGTGATTCATATTGTTGATATGTCTTTTCACCATCAGCAGTTTCACGATTAACTTCACCTTGTTGTTTCTTTAATTCAGTCAACATATCTTGTTGCTTTGAAACAGCGTCAGATAAACCTTTGTACTTTGCTTCTGAAGCACCAAGACTATCATCAGCACGTTTCATCTGACTTTCCATTTGTTTCCACTCATTAGTAGAACTCTTAACAGCATTTTCCAAACTATTAATGGACTTAACAGCTGAAGTCGTATCTATACCAATACCAGTGGAAACTTTGGCGTCAACTTTTTCTTTTGCCATGCTTAACCCTCCTTTCTTTTATCTGTATAATTTTGCTAGGTCAGCAGGGTCAGCCATTTTATTGTTTTCATCAGCAGATAGAACAGCCATTAATTCTTCATATTCTTCATCATCAATATCAGATAATGACCAATGAAGCTGATTTAAAGCGTCTTTTTCAAAAAGCCTTAAGTCCATTAATCTATTGTTGTAATTAATTTTTCGTTCAGCAGGACTTACTCTAAACCCTCTGAATCTTCTTGCGCTTCAGCAAGAGTAGCCTTAATATCTGCGTCACTCATTCCCATGATTCTCATTGCAAGATATTGAGCTATTTCCATCAATTCTTCTTGCTCTAAATCTTCTAGCTTTTCAATTTGTTTCTCTGATAAGTTCAAAACATCAATCATAAATGATTCAATTTGCTCTTGAATATCCAATACAGCTTGTAGTGCTTCAACACCATCTAAGCCATTCATCTTCTCATCAGAGTTAGCCATATCAAGTTGTAGTTGGTATGTTTTCTTCAAGTTCTTAACCGTACCTCGAACAGCGAAAGGCTTTGAAGCTAGTTGTGCGATTTTAATATTCATAATTATTTACCTCGTTTAAATTTTTAATAATATGTACAATGGGTTTCGCACCCCATTTAGATTGTTAATTAAACAGCTTCAATCGTTACTGAATGTGTCTTAGGTGTTAATTTACTAACCTTGGGCTTTTGGGGTACTCACCGTATAGCCACCCATAACTTCTGCCAACATATCTTCCTTCTTGAAACCTTCGTCTCCAGAATAGAAAATCTTGATTCCGTTACCGTTCCAACGGTCATCACCAAATGATTGGTAAGTCAATGAATCAGTAACACGTTGCTCTGAAGCGTTATCAGTTTGCAAGTTTAATGCTGATTCATTCATTTGACCATTTGAGAAAGCATAGAAGAATGAGTGTTGACGGTCTAGTGTCTCTGATTCAACAATCAATGCAACACGTGGTAATGTAAGAGCTTCTACATAACCACCCTTACCATCTGATTCACGTCCCAAAATTTTTGACTTAACATCAAATGGTAAGTTGTTCCAAACTCCAGCCACCTGTGGAAACGACTTTGAATGAGAAACGTCCACCATTCCGTTATCTCCAAAGATTTGAGTACCTGCCTGTGATAAATTAGTAATGTTTGCTGAAGCAGTACCTAAGTCCTTGGCGTTTGAAGTATACAACCCATCGGTTGATAGTCCCTTTTCACCAGAAATAATCTTTCCATCTGCGTCTACCAATGCTAGGTATGTGTGCTTTAGTCCTACTTGTGCCATAATTATAAATTCCTTTCGATAATAAAAAGAGATTAGTTATAACCAACCTCTTCTAGTGTTAGTATTTTATTTATTGATATATTTTTAATCGTTTGTTGTACGTCTGTTTGCGACAAATCAATGTAATGTGGTTGCGAATTTGTAATGCTCCAACCATCATTTTCAAGTGCTTTCATTAACTTGATTTCAGTCAAAATCATATCCTCTTCATAATCAACTGAATAGAATATCTGAATATCAACACCAACAGTGACACTGTTGAATGTCATATCTCCAAATTGCGATATATCTGACTGACTTTCTTTAAGTAATACCTGCGTTGAATGAACATCATTGATAACAGATTCAGGGATACTGTCCTCATAAATCTGAAAATCAGAAAAGTTGTCATGAACCACGGTATTAACTAATTCTACTGGTCTCAATTTAACTCTCCTTTTCAACAATTTTCTTGTATTCCAATGCTTCAGCTTCACGAATCTTTGCCAATACTCTTGAATCAGAACGTAACCTTTCAACAGTTTTGTCACCATTGATTGCTACTTGACCTGCTTTTTTGTATTTATGATTCTTTCTTGAATACATTGGAAATCTTGTTCCATTCTCAATAAAGTTGGCAATATAAGCCTTATCTTTTGACCACCCAACAGTTGAATCACCAGTTTTCTTACCGTCAACATTAGTATTTTGAACAATAATTGAATCTGATAAATGTGGGTTCTCACCAGTTTTGCGGTGTCGATAATGGGCATTGTGATATTCTTTTTCTAATTCTTGAGCAAAAACATCAGCGCCAGCTTTTGTAATTTTAGCCTTATCTTTGTTAGATAAATCAGTAGTCACTGCTTTTGCTTGGTCAACAATGTCTTGCATTGCTTGTTCAAATGTTAATTCCATACTCTATGACCTCCGTTTCAAAGTAACAAAGTCATACGAAATGTAGTGATTGCTTTCATCAGGTGAATATGAAGTAATTTCATAGTCAACTCCTGCAATTTGCGCTCTTGTGTAGGTCTCAACACTTGGGTTGTGACGAATAACAATAACCCTTGTATTATCTAAATCTGTTCCTATTATTTTGTATTGCTGGTTTAAAGTTCTAGTTTTAGGAGCAAACCACAATGAAACTTTAGGAACAAACTTTTTAACAGTTGAACCTGTGTGTGGGTTTTTAACTTCTTCAACACTCCCAAACTTTACTTTCTTATTAAAATCAGAGGGACTAAATGCCATTTAGTTACCTCCTTTAAAAATACCTGCAATTTGTTGTAGGATAATCATTTGACCATGACTAAAGCCATTTGATAAAGCTCTATCGTAATAAAGACTTGAAGCAAGTGACCCAATCAAACGATTAAATTGTTCAGGGGCAACTTCCAACAAACCTTCTTCAGTTACATCATTTCCAATTGAGCCACGAATAATTGCACTGGCGTCTTTTATCAATGTATCTAAAACTGTCAATTCCTCATCAGTTTGGTCAATGTGTAATCCATCTGCCAAGCTCGTGTTTGTAATTAACTCTGCCAATAGTAGCCCCTTTCTAATTGACCGCCCTTTGTGATTAGACAAAGTATTGTGTATTTCTAAAGCGATAATTTAATTTATTTCTTAACCCTCTGCTGGTGCTTCAGGTTCTGCTGGTGCTGGGTCAGTAACAGTTACTTTGGTAGCACCACGTGTTATCCCCTTAACCGTTGGAGCTTTACTTACTCGCAGGTGCAAGCGTCAAGAACTTACCAGCGGCTTCATCAGCAACTTGGAAGTCTGCACGTAATGCAACAGCTAACTTCTTACCGAAAATGTCGTCATCTTGCCACTCAACAGCAATATCTGACCGCAATGCTTCCAATGCGAATGCCTTAACATCACCAACGAATGCGTGTGCTTCACCAGCTCCACCCAATACTTCATCAGCAACGATAACAACAGGTGCGCCTAACAAAGCCTTACCTGAAGCTGACGTAATTGAATCTTGTAATAGGTAACGACCATCAGCGTCCTTCATCTTGTCAATTTCAGCAAAGAATGATTCTGAAACAACAAACATACGGTTGTAATTAGCCAAGCCCTTGTTGAATGCATCCTTGATACCATCGACATCTGATACAGCTACAGCCTTAGCCTTAGCAAGAACTTCACCAATCTTAGCTTGTTCAGTCAATGCCTTAGCTTCAGCAACATAAGTAGCTACAACTGATTCAATTTCAGGTGCGTCTTGCAACATTTCCATTGATACAGGCAATACACCACGGAATGTCTTAGCCTTATAGTCAACTTCCTTCAATTGCAACTTAGCAATTTCTGGGTTCTCGGCCAATTCATCAGCAGTAACCAACTTTGCAGTGTTCTTAGCCAATACAGGCAATGCACCCATAGCTGAAGCAACTGCTACACGGTTTACATATGAAGCAAGTTGAGTTGGGTCAGTTGGTACTTTTTGAATATCCAAGATTTGCTTAGGGATAACAACACCACCCTCAACAGTTGTCAAGCCATCACGTAATTCACCCTTTGCTAAGAATGCTTGGAATGCGTCTGCATTGTTTGTAATTTGAGTTTTCATATTTTCAATTCCTTCCATATTTCCTGAACGCTTTTCTTCTTTATCTTTATCAGCGCCGTTAATTTCTTCATCATCTTCTGCAACGACATCAGCTACTTCATCTGCTTGAGTATCTGAATTATCATCAACAACAACATCATCTTCATCACGTTTTTCTTCATCTTCTGGTTTCTCTGTTTCCTCTTCAGAAACTTCACCATCATCTTTTGGCTCGTCTTTAGTTTCTTCAGCTGGTTCTAATTCCAATGCTTCAGATAACGTCTTAACTTGCTCATTAATTGATTCAATTTGTGACTTGATTTCTTTAATCTCTTCCATACCTGCTTTGACATCTGCTACTGGAGTTTCAGTATCATCTGCACCTGCACGAACTTCAGAAATCTTTGAGTTTAACAATTCTTGCTTTTCAGCAATTGTCTTATTTAATTCTTCAATGCGTGTCATTAAATAAATTCCTTTCTGAATAATAAAAAGACATGAAATTAACCATGTCTTAGTAAGTTTCAAGTGCTATTAACACTTTTTGTTTGTAATTTTGTGCGTTGGTAAATTCTTTAAATGACCTTGTAACTTCAACCGAAGTATCATCATAAGCAGGAACAGAAACAATTGAGATTTCTCTCATTGTTGCAATCTTAGAAATAAATCTAGTTGCTTCACCATTTACGTTTTTCCAAGATTCACCATTATCTGCAACAGTAAATCTGAATGATAGTCCTTTAAGATTTCCAATTTTGATTTGCTCGTATACATCATGCCCTAACGTTGTATTAGGAATTTGTAAGACAAAATGCAAACCATGTTCATCAATATTGAGTTTTAGCGTACCTGAATCAACACGCCCTAATACATTACCGAACTCATGATTGTAGAGCGCTAGTGTCTCTGATAAATCAACATCTTTTAAAGCTCCAAATTCAATAACTTCTTTGAATGGTAAGTTTGTACTTGGGGTGTCCCAAACAATTGCATATCCTGCAATCTCACCAATAAAGCCTGAATTTTCATCAGCAGAACGGACTTCCATGTTTGACAAGTCTGTTGCTCGAATTTCTGTTGCATTCATTAAATTAGCCCCCTGTCGATAAGGAGTGAATGAGCTTCATCTGTTCCTAAAATACCTTTATCAACTAATGCAATAACATTGTTTACTTGTTGTTGACCTGCATAATCAGTAATTGCTTTCATGTCAAACTCAATGTTTCCACCTAGCTTTGCATTTAACTCTGAAATCATTGGTTCAATGTATTTATTCAAACCATTTACATACAATGCTGAAATCATTGTTAATGAAGATTGCTGGTCTCCCTGTCCGTTTAAGTAAGAATCAGGTACGCCATATGCTTTAGCAATTTGAGTTCTACCCCAATCTAATTGGGTTAAATACTTAGCAATATCTGAATTAATAGAAACAGTTGAGAAACTTGCGGTTTCATCAAGAATAATTGTGCGTCCAATATTATCACCAGAATTGGCTTTTTCAAATTGTTGACGGACAATATCCTTTGTTTCTTCACTCATCACTCCAGCGTTAGGCAACTTTAATAGTCCTGTTGGAGCTAAGGCATTTTTCATGATTGAGGTTGATAATTGATTGGCAACATTTCCACGTTGTAATTCATTAGTCAAACTCTCAAGTGGCGAATGTCCTAATAAGCTATCCAAATAATTATCACCATATGCCATAATGCGAATATGAATAATATCAGATTGCTTGTAAACACCACTAGGTGCATTGTTAAAATCATTTACAATGTAAGTAATCTCACCTGATTCATCATCTTGATTAATCGTGACATCTTTTGAACTTACTGGAATTAAACCAGTAGGCAAATCATTTTCGCCACGTTGAATAACTGCAAGTGCATTACCATTTAACAAAAGGTTTAACATCATTGTTTGCCAGAAATTGTAACGTGATACGTCTTTGTTTGGTTTGTTCAGCATATCAATTACTGGGCTTGCACCTTTAAAATGTGAGCCTGCAATATCAGCGCTAATCAAACTAGTTACTGCGTATAAGTCTGAATTTTTTAAGGCTGTACTTGCTGAAACTAGCTTATTAGGGTTAGCAACACCATTAGTAATCATAAATGGAGCTGTTGCTGAAACAGATAAACTTGAACGTGTTTCACCACCAAATAATGTGTTCATTATTCCCATTATTTCTTACCAATTGAAGCCTCAACTCCGTTAATAGCTAGTCCAACTAAAAAGCCCATAATTATCAGTGAAATACCAGTGATAACTAGTCCTGCGATTAATGCTAGAAAATAGAAAGCTACATCAATTACTATCAAACCCACGACAACCAAAATCATTGGCATGAGTGATAAAATAATTTTACTCATTGAAACTCCTCCTTTCTGAATTTTTATACGGTTACTTGATTTATTAACACTGTTGTATACGTGTTTAGGTGACAACTTTTTAGTATTTATATTCATATTTAAGAACATTTATACAAATAAATGTATAAAAAAAGCACTCCCAATTAAGAGAGTGCTTAAACAATTTAAAT
>OMJG01000895.1_pt1 | contig 19627 bp, 14 predicted proteins | sample 1646431 | NCBI WGS metagenome assembly OMJG01 (sample SAMN03771674, study PRJEB25209) | food metagenome | isolation source: Cotija cheese | place: Mexico:Jalisco,Michoacan | collected 2011-12-12
GATTCCCTTTTCAACAGGACTTTTATTCATTTACACAAACTATTTTATACTCTCTCAACGAGTGTTTGTGCCGGTAGAATAAATTAACTTGTGGTGCTAGTTTGTAATAATTTTCCGTTTTATTTCTTTAACAAATTTTTTTGAGGGGGACATACCTACAAATGATTTCCGTCAACCAGAAGTAGTGTTAATAATACAACAAGAGATAGAAGCACTTGAGAATAAAGACAAGAGAGAAAATCAACTAAACCTAAAAATAGATATTTTAAAACAAATTTATCAGAAGAAAGAAGATTTGCAAAATTTATTAAAGGGGGACGCGTTCAATGAATGAAAGAATAAAATCAATGCAAGGGGAAAGTCTTGATTTGCATCAGCAAGATATCGATCGACTAAAGGAAATTTTTCCGGAGGTCCTTACAGATGGTAAAAAAATCGATTTTGATAAATTAAAAGATCTTTTGGCAGAAGAAATTGATGATAGCCCAGAACGTTATAATTTTACTTGGAATGGTAAAAGACAGGCGATAAAACAGGCCAATACACCAACAACTGGAACACTATTACCAAATAAAGAAAAATCTAAAGATTGGGATACAACACAAAATCTTTACATTGAAGGGGACAACCTTGAAGTACTAAAACTTTTGCAGAAGTCATATGCAGGAAAAGTAAAAGTAATCTATATTGACCCACCGTATAACACTGGTCATGACTTTGTTTATAAAGATAATTTTAAAGACAGCGTTGATAATTACTTAGAACAAACTGGTCAAGTAGATGAAGAAGGAAATAAATTAAGTACCAACTCTGAAAGTAACGGACGTTTTCACACAGACTGGTTGAATATGATGTATCCTAGACTACGACTCGCAAAAAACTTGTTAAAAGATGATGGCGTAATTTTCATGTCTATCGATGATAATGAGGCTGTTAATTTAAAAAAGATTGCCGATGAGATATTTGGAGAAAACAACTTTTTAGCTCAGGTAGTCTGGGAAAGAGCATATGCACCAATTAATTTAAAAAAGAATTTTTCTGCAAACCATGACTATATATTAGTATATGGTAAAAATGCAACAATAATAGAAAGTAATGGAATTGTAAGAACAGATCGTGCTGATAATTTGTATAAAAATTTAGATAATGATCCGAGAGGGTTGTGGAGGCCTGATAATTTGTCTGTAGGTCCTGCTGTGGAAGCAAATATTTACCCGATAACGACCCCTTCGGGGAGAATAGTAGAGCCTCCAGCCGGCAGGAGCTGGAGTCTCTCGCCGAAAGCATTTCGCGAGAGACTCCAAGATAACAGGATTTGGTTCGGAAAAAATGGAGATGCTGTACCTAGTATGAAAAGATTCAAGTCTGAACTAAGAAAACAAGGTATAACTCCAATGACTATTTGGAAGTATGAAGAAGTTGATCATTCTCAAGGAGCAACACAAAAACTGCAAAAATTATTAGGTAACAAGAAATACTTTAATTATCCTAAGCCAGTGAAGCTAATACAGAGGACGATACAATTATATTCGGATCCGGATTCAATAATTTTAGATTTCTTTTCAGGCTCGGCTACTACAGCACATGCGGTCATGCAACAAAATGCAGATGATGGAGGGAGTAGGAAGTTCATCATGGTTCAACTACCAGAACAAACCGCAGAAAATTCTACTGCTTATAGAGATGGCTATACTACAATTCCTGAAATTGCCGAAGAGAGAATACGACGTGCTGGTAAAAAGATATTAAATGAAAATCCAGATTTAAAGATTGATACCGGTTTTAAGGTATTTGAACTCGCAAAAACTAATATTCGACAGTGGGATAGTAATCCTGAAAAACTGGAAGAACAATTAGATGCATATGAAGCTACGGAAGGAAATAACTTTGTTTCCGGAAGAACATCGGAAGATGTAGTTTATGAATTATTGTTAAAACAAGGACTTGAACTAACAGATCCGATTGAGAAAAAAACAATTAATAAGGCAGATATTTATATAATTGATCATGGAGCTCTTTATATAGTCCTTGGGACGAGCCTTAATCATCAAGTAGCCGATTGTATTACATCAAATGATAGTTTATTTGACAAGGAATTAATTACGGTTATATTTCAAGATGTGGGTTTTGAAAGTGATTCCGATAAACTTAACGTATTGGAAACTTTAAAAAATTCCGGATATAAGGAGGAAAATATTTTCACAATTTAGGGGGATTTGTATTTTGAAAATTGAATTTGAAAGATTAGATTACCAAACAGATGCTGTAAATTCTGTGATTAATGTTTTCGAAGGAGAGAGAGTCAAAGATTCTCAGTTTACTATCTCTTTAGGAAATGATTTTCAAGGAAGTTTTTTTACTGATGATGGAGTAGGAATAGCTAATAAACAGACTATTACGAAGGAAAAAATGCTGGATAATGTTCAAAAAGTACAATTGGCTAATAAAATACCTCAGTCTGATCAGTTGTTTGGGAATAACAAGAACTTTCCAGAGTTTAACATTGAAATGGAAACAGGAACAGGAAAAACCTTTGTGTACTTTAAATCTATATTGGAACTAAATCAGAAGTATGGCTTTAAAAAATTTATTGTCGTTGTACCTTCGGTTGCTATAAAAGAAGGTGTTCTTAAAACGTATCAAATGACCAAGGAGAAACTTTCTCAGATCTTCCATGGTACGATATATAATTTATTTGCGTATGATAGTAATCATGCTGAAAGAGTGCAACAGTTTGCTTCAGCGAATACCATTGATATTATGGTAATTACAATGAGTTCTTTTAATAAGGAAGCGGGAACTAAAAAAGATAAAAAAGGTAATGTAAATGTTATTTATCGAGAAAATGACAGGCTAGCAGGTCAACGTCCAATCGACTTGATTAGTGAGACTCGGCCAATTTTAATTATTGATGAACCTCAGGTAGTTGATAATACAGATAAAGCCAAACAAGCCTTGTCTAATTTAAATCCTCTCGTAGCATTTAGATATTCTGCAACTCACAAGGATCAATCTTATCCGACAATTTATCGTTTAAACGCTGTTGATGCATATAGAGAAAAGTTAGTTAAACAAATTGAAGTTTCATCAGTTAATATCGATCAAGATGGGAATGAAGCTTATGTGCGACTTAAATCTACAGAATTAAAGAATAACAAAATTAAGGCTAAACTTGAAGTTTATAAAAAAACGAAGGATGATGCAGATAAAACGATTCTCTCGGTCAAGAAGGGCGACAATTTAGTCAAAAAAACGAAATTACCAGCTTATGAACCTCTTGGTGATGTCGTAGACATTGATACTAGAGATGGAAAGGAAACAGTTTATTTTTCCGGTGAACCGCAAAAAATAACGTTAGAATCTGCCACTCATGAAAATTTAGAAGAAAAAAGAATGCAATTGAGGACCATGATTAAAAGTCATTTGGATAAAGAATTAAGTCTAAATAATAGAGGAATTAAAGTACTTAGCTTGATATTTTTAGATCATGTTGACAATTATCGAACTTATGACAAAAATGGTAACCCGCAAAAAGGACGATACGCTCAAATCTTTGAGCAGGAATATAGGCGATTAATAGAGCTTCCTATGTATGAGAGTTTAAATGATAGGGAAATCCCAGTAGAAGAAGTTCACCGTGGATATTTTGCTCGCGATGGTAAAGGTAAAATGAAAAATTCTACTAAAGGTGAAAGTTTAGCCGATGAGTCAGAATATCAAATTATTATGAAAAATAAAGAAGGACTTCTGACCATGTATGATGGTAGGAAACATACAACTTCGGCAAATAAGACTCGTTTTATTTTCTCCCACTCAGCTTTAAAAGAGGGATGGGATAATCCAAATATTTTTCAAATTGCAACATTGGTTGATACGAAGGATACAATTACTAAGCGTCAAAAAATCGGTCGTGGTATGAGAATAGCCGTTAATCAGCAAGGAAAAAGAGTTCCTGGCTTTGACGTAAATACTCTAACGGTTATCGCTAATGAAAGTTATGCTGATTTTGCTAATAGTTTACAAAAAGAATATGAAGATGATGGCTTTCAATTTGGGTTATTTAGTGATGATATTTTTTCTATCATAATTACAAAACAAGGTAAAACATTAGAAGAAACGGAAACGTTAGGAAAAAAACAATCTAAAAAATTAGTCCACGAGCTAAAAGAAAGAGGATATATAAACAATACAAATCATGCAACGGATGAATTGAAGAAGGCAATTAGAGATAAGAAAATTGATTTGCCTACTGAGTATAAACCATATGAAGAAGAAATTTTAAAGATTGCGGAAGAAAAAACTGCTAACCTGCATATTAAAGATGCTAAGCAAAAGGTACAAGTTAAACTTAATAAAGAAGCTCTTTCTAATGATTTTTTATCTTTATGGGATCGAATTAAGAATAAAACAACCTATCATATCGACTTTAGTACTCAGGATTTGGTTCAATATATTGTTGAGGGTACATTTTCATTAGATGGTTTGAATAGTATCCGAGTTAACCGTGGACAATATTTTTCGGAGACTGGAACGCTGGGAATAGATGAATCAGGAATTTCTATTTCAGAAGAAAAACCTCGACATAATTATTCTTCTAATGGAGTAACAGATTATCCGTTGCCAGACATAATTACCTATCTTCAAAATGAGACTGATTTAACTAGAAAAACCATTGTCACCATCTTAAAAAAGGCTAATAATTTAGATTCATTTAAAAAGAACCCAATTAGTTATTTAACTCAGGCAGTGGCCATTATTAATGCTGTTAAAAATCAGCTTATGATAAATGGTATTAAATACGAAAAAAAAGAAAACGATTTTTATGATCAAAAGTTATTCTCATCTGAAACTCTCTATGCATACTTAGATGATGACAAACATGATGGTAATGCAGTTAAAGTAAATGAGGGGTTAAATAAAACTGTTTATGATTATATCGTAGCAGATTCAGAGATTGAAAAGGACTTTGCTAAAGATCTTGAAAAAGATGATAATGTTAAATTTTATATTAAGATGCCGGCATGGTTTAGAGTACCGACCCCACTTGGAGACTATAATCCAGATTGGGCGGTTTTCAGAGAAGAAGATGAAGGGCAAAAACTTTATTTTGTGGCAGATACGAAGGGAAACAAAAACTCAGACCAATTAAGGCCACATGAAAAAGGTAAACTGCGAGCTGGTAAAAAGAGTTTTGAGGCACTAGATACAGGTATTACGTTTAGAACGGTTACTAAAGAAGAAGAATTAAACTAACTATAATGCAGAGTGAAAAGCGATTTGTTTGTTCATACAAATCGCTTTTTGTGAGTGCACTTGAACTGATTTTTCCAGATGCTTTAATTCTGTGACGTCTGATTATCTATTTTAGCAATTTATAAATAGTAAGGAGTGTTCAATAGGACGGATTCTAAGTAGAAACTCATCATTATAAAATTACTTTATCAAATTAGATGAGATGATTTTTTGAAAGATAAACGAGACTTCGTTTAGGTTATGGCTGATGCGCCTAAAAATGAAGAATTTAAGTCGCAAAAACCATGCAGTTTCCAATTGATCAAAATAAAACTGTCGTTATTTATAATTGAATTAATAATTCTGGATGATTTTTTCAAAGCTATAATTACGCATGAGAATGCTTGATCTATCCAAAATCGACCGGTTTTATTTGGTAACTGGAAAACTGACCTTCGTGAGGAAGTCGAAGGTTTAGTTAGTATTTATCACTGAACATTTTGCCCTATATAAAAGCACTTTATTTTTATTCTCTGGTAGTAAGCAAAATACCGCTTTAAAGGGGGACTGTGGCAAAAATATGGCTTTGTACGGCTTTACAAACGTTTTGAAGACAGTTGTCTTCAAATTATCGATGAATCCTGCGACAAATTCTGCCCAAACAATTAGTTCGTTTACTGCAGAACTGATTCATGGATGTGACGATTCGTGAATTTAAGGCCGCATCCTAAAAAAAAGAGAGTTTAGTTTTCGTTTATGGGAAACTAAGTTTTTTTGCTGATTCACAATTTTAAGTCTATGGATGTAATCCCTTGTAAACCGTGCCATGATAGCTTTTAAAAATCAGCGGAACTACAGACTAGAAAAATGGCGGAGTTAAATGAATCAATCAGCACAAACTAAATGAGCAGCTAACGATTGAAAATGAAAGATTTCCATAAACAAAGTTAATGCAACCATGGATATTCTTTTTGATAATCTCTTTTATAAGTAAGTAGTCTGTTTCTAACTTTGTTACTTTGTTTCATGATAGACACTTTGTATGAATGTTGTCCTTGGCTAAAAATTTGGTTTGCGGTTTTTATATACGACAAAAAGGATTTCCTTGGAAGAGCGTTATCGATTTTCATTAAATATGATTGATAAGAATGTTTCAACTCCGGTAACCCAGAATTTGCCTTTCTAAGGTACATTATTCGTTTTATTTTGTTGATGTTTCTTTGTTTCTCAGATGCGCTCATACCACTTGGATAGAGTATTGCCAATACATTTTTAGCGGCATCGTCACTTACTTTATAATCGCCTTTGAGATACTTAGTTATTACATCGTAAACCTCTTTACCTGCTGAAGCCGATTCTAACGCTCGTCTACCACGATAGTAAAATTTATAAATTGTTTTCCCTCTAAACGATACCGTGTTGTTTTGATAGATAAAGCCCAGATAATCCAACGATGAGGTTGGTGCAGAACATGTCTCTTTCTGTAAGTCTTTAACCATACCATAGTTTATCGATAGCCTTCTCGTTTTTTCTTCTTCTATATCTAGGTGTAGAAGTGTGGAACTCAGGCTAATAATTTTTTTGAATATGTTCGAAAACTCAAAACAGCTAACTTTCTCTTTAGGGATAACTATTATAAAATCATCTGAATATCTGCGATACATTCCGCCTAAGTTTTTTAAAAGAGCACAAACTTTTTTGTCAAAGTCAATCATATACACATTAGCTAAAACAGCGCTTATGCTAGTTCCTTGTGGAATACCTTTTTTTTGATTCTTTTTCAATAAATATTTGTTTCTTTTAACAAACTGACCAAAATTTTCAATTGACTTAAAATATGCGGTTTTACCTTTTCTTCGAACAATTTGATGGCTAAGCTCATTGAGTAATTGAGATTTTTCAATGTAGACATAACGTTCTATATTTTTTAATACTTTCATCCAAGTATCTAATTCTAGTGAAGTGTGTTTTAACCCCAAAACCTTTCTGGTATTTCTGTTCAAAACATTATGATTTAGGTTATCAAAAAAACCTTTAAAATCACCCTTAATAACCCAAGAATCTTTTTCGAAATCGATGAAGTCAAAAACCTCTTTTGCAACGGTTATATTTGAAATCTTTTTTTTACTTTTTGAATAATCTCTGTATGCTACGGAAGATTCAGAAATATTGTTTTTAATACTGTAGTCATTGTATTTACTATTTAATTTTTCAGCTAAAAAAGCGTATATTCCGGCATCATGGTGAGAAACTAAAGATATACCTCTTTTTTTGATGTTCACTGTTTTTTCTGGAGTAGGATGTTTTTTTAATTTAATGTCAAACTGTATCATTGGCAAGAAACGGTGTTGTTTAATTGTTTGAAAATCATTGAGGTTTTGGAGAAAAATGTTAGATTCATTTCTTGATAGTGGATAATCTATATGAGTATAATTTTTGCTAACTTTTTTAAAAAATAAGCTTTCATCCATCTTAAAATACTCCTTAATTGAAAGCACCCGCACAGACGGTAGCAGTCTTTTGTACGGGTGCATTTCTTGATCATCAAATGTTTAGCCAGAGTTGTTGATGAAATATTTTATTGATTTCCTTTAAAAGGGCTACCTTATACAATAATAACATTGAGAATATAATACTCAATATGTTGGAGAGTTCAGTTCAACAATCCTTGATCCCAAGTGGGAAGATTGTAAGACTGATAGTCCTAGACATATTCATCATAATTAGCCACAAAGGAGTTGTAATTATGTTAAATACGTGGTATTTCCATGTCTAAACTGTAATAAAATCTGGCAAAAGTTTAGGTACCTAAATTGTACTACATTGATAACAAAATATAAAGAATTAGACAATACCGAGGAACAGATAAAATAATAATTGAGTTTTCCTGATTAATAAAAGAAACTAAGAAAGCAATATTTAAACAAGTTGACGATTAATATTTGAATTTTTTTTGCCAATCATTTTATTTGTGCTCCTGTGAAAGCGGAGGATAATATGAATGCAAAATCTACACTTATACTAGTGTACTTTTATGTATATCTGAGATTAATGAAAGCGGTTATAATTTATTTGTGAGTAAGGGAGGTGTACAGAATTAACTCAGACGAGCTTCAAATCATAGATAAGATCATCCAAGATGAAATTGTTCATTATGCTGATTTATCCAGAGTTACTGGAAAGTCCAGAAAAACAATTGCTAAATACTTGGACCATATCTCGAGCGAAGTCAAAAATTTTAATGTTGAACTTGTTAGAAAGCGAAATGTAGGTATCTATTTCGAAGGTGATATTCAAAGTCTGCCAAAGATGGTTCATCGGGCTAACGATGCTGGGACAGGAATAACTAAAGATGAAAGAGTGATTACGATACTTTCGCAACTTTTATCGGAGCCTAAGGAAAAATCAATTCAACAATTATGCGATGAGTTATTCGTTAGTCGAGGTACTCTTGAAAATGATTTAAAGAAAGTAAAGCAGTTCTTGAAAAATGAGGAAGCAAGACTTGTTTCAAACTATCAGGGAATTAGACTTGAAGCTTCTGAAAGAGTCAAACGTCGGTTAATGTCTGATTTAATAAGTTTATATTGGGGAAATTCAGCATCGATTCAATATAAGCGCAAAAATCTTGTTATCCCCAAGGATCTGCCTGCAGATATTCAAAAATTGTTGGATCAAACGATACTAGACAAAGTTAGCTGCGTTTTGGAAAAGTTCGAACAAGATTGTGGTTTTTATTTGAATGACTATGAATATCAGTCACTATGTATTCATCTGGTGATCGCTATCGAACGAATTAATAATAACGAGGTCCTTAAGTCCGTTGATTCAGATAAAGATCTTGAGCCTGAAACAAAAGAACTAGTTAAACTGCTTGAACAGGAATTTAAAATCGAGTTGCCGATAGATGAAAACCGCTATATTGATATCCATATCATGGCGGCCAAAGAAGGGTCTTCGACTTCAGGTAATGAAGGTAACTTGGAAAACAAGGTTTCTGAAAATGAGCTATTTGAATTCTTGGCTAAAAACATCGTTTCGCATGATGAAGTTTTGATCAGAAATTTAACCTTACATTTAATTCCGGCGCTTAAACGGCTGTCTTTAGGGTTAAAGCTAAGCAATCCTTATAGTAATGAAATTAAAAGATATTTTCCGTACGCATACAATCAGGCGGCGGATTTAGGAATAAAAATTTTTCGAGAATTCAATATAAAGTTAAATGAAGACGAATTAGCCTATATTACTTTACATCTGCAAGCATGCCTGGAAAGAAGCGGTACGAAGCCCCAAGCAGTTATTGTTTGCAGTACTGGAATGGGCACGGCCAGACTTATTGAGCAGCGAATCAAAAACAGGTTTGCTGACCGTCTTGAAATCAATCGTGTTACTTCTTTGCAGAGTTTAAAAAGAGTACCTATTACAGAAGACATTGTGATAAGTACAATTAACATTTCAGATTTAAGTGTGCCAGTTATTGTTGTACCTCCTTTTCTAGATCAAAAATCGTTGGACAAGATAGATCAGAAAATTGATCAATTAAATGGCAAAAGTAAACATGGTCAAGAATTTATGAATCTGATAGATAAATCAGTGATCATAATTGACAACGCTGAATCTTCCAAGAAGGCAGCAATTAATAAGCTTGCTGTCTTGTTAGAAAAAAAGGGATATGCCAATCAAGGAATAGGCACGGCGGCAATTGAAAGAGAAGAGTTAGCAAGTACGCAGATCGATCAAGTGGCAGTCCCACATGCACCGCTTTCTTTTGTAAATCACCCGTGTATCGGTATCTACATTAATAAAAAAGGTGTCAAATGGGGTGAAAGCAACGTTAATCTGATTTTCTTTTTAGCCATGAACAAGGAAATCAAACCAGAAGTAGATCGAATCTATGAATACTTTAACGAGATCCTGGAAGATCAAGAACTTCTGAAACAATTAATTTCCTGCAGAAGTAGCAGTGAGGTCGTCTGTAAATTAGGAGGTGCGAAAAATGAGTGATAAGGAGTCATTTATTAGTGAAAAAAATATTATCATTGGGCTTGATGCATCTAGCAAAGAGGAAGCAATTTTACAAATGAGCCAAGCTCTAGAAAAAAATGGTGATGTCAAAGATGCAGATCAATTTTATCGAGATGTTTTACAAAGGGAAAGTCTGACAACCACAGGAATTGGTAATAGTATTGCCATCCCACATGGTAAAAGTGATGCGGTGATACATCCTTCATTGATATTTGCCAAAAACAAGCAATTATTGAAGTGGAATTCTTTGGATCAAAAGCCAGTAAATATCATCTTCTTAATGGCAGTAGGAAAAGGAGACGGCGGAAAAGATCATTTACAGATGTTGGCTCATTTATCTGGAAATTTAATGAATGATGATTTCGTCGCTGCAATTAAAGAAGCACAAAGTCCTAAAGAAGTGTTAGCAATTTTTGATAAATTTGAGGAGGAAAAGGATCATGAGTAAAAAAATAGTCGCAGTTACAGCTTGTATCGCAGGTATAGCACATACGTATATGGCAGCAGAAAATCTAAAGAAATACGCGAAGAAAGAGGGGTATGACATTAAGGTAGAAACCCAAGGTGCGATGGGGATTGAAAACAAATTGAGCCAAAAAGACATCGATGAGGCAGATATTGTGATCTTTGCTGTTGACACCACCGTTTCTAAGGAAGAAAGATTTAATGACAAAAAGATTTATAAGGTTGGAACTTCTGAGGTTGTTAAAAACGGAAAAGCGGCTATTGAAGGTGCAATAGCCGATGCCGAAGGATAAAACAAGGAGTGGAGACTGATGAAAAACTTTTTTAAAGAATTAGGACAACATTTCCAAACAGGTGTATCTTATATGATCCCTCTGGTAACTGCTTCTGGTCTTTTAACTTCATTAGCGGTAATTTTCGGTGGTCAGAAGGTTTGGAATGAAACTAGTGATATTTGGGGCAATATGCGGTTACTAGGTCAAACTGGTTTGAACTTTATTCCAGTGATCATCGCAGCTTATGTTGCATACTCCATTGCTGACCGTCCAGGGCTAGCACCTGCATTTATCGTTGGCCTTGTGGCTTCTAAAATGGGGACCGGTTTTTTAGGAGGCATGCTTGTTGGTATTTTGATGGGATATTTAGTTCAATGGCTTAAAAAGATCCCGATGCCAACTAAACTAACAACAGTAAAATCTTTGTTGTTGATCCCATTTTTAGCGACGCTAATAGTGGGGTTCATAATGATATATGTCGTTGGCGAGCCTATTACAGCCATGACAAACTTCTTAACGGTTTGGTTAAAAGGTATGAGTGGAGCAAACGCCGTATTGTTAGCTGCATTACTGGGAGCTATGATGGCCGTTGATATGGGAGGTCCAGTCAATAAGATCGCGTATGCTTTTGGGATGGCTGCTTTTACTTCAGGTGGTTATCAAGCAAGTACGGCAATGTTGATGGCTATTGCTATTCCACCTGCAGGAATGTTTTTAGCAACCTTGCTCGGTGGTCGAAAATTATACAGCCAGCAAGAAATTGAAAATGGTAGAACAGCTATCATCATGGGCTTGGTCGGAATTACTGAAGGAACGATCCCATTTGCTGTTGCAGATCCGATTCGTGTTATTCCAAGTATTATTATCGGGACGTCAGCCGGTTGCGGATTAAATGCAGCTTTTGGAACGTATCAAAAGACAGCTTTGTCAACGTTTATGGCAATTCCATTTTCATCGAACTGGCTCTTGTATACAGTTTCTATCTTAGTGGGCGTTGTTATTGTCGCTCTTTTAGCCAATGGATTAAAGATCATCACGCATCATAAACCTCAGGAGGACGATTAAAATATGACAAAGGCGCATTTTGTAAACCATACCCATTGGGATCGTGAATGGTATTTTACAAGTGAGGATGCACAAGTTTTAAGTGATCAGTTATTTTCTGATGTATTAAAAGAATTAGAAACTCATCCAGATGCTAATTTTACTTTGGATGGTCAAACATCGATCGTGGATGAATATGTTGCCATGCATCCGGCAGATATCGACAGAATTAGAGCATTAGTTGCTCGAAAACAGCTCTTTATCGGACCATGGTACACTCAAACTGATGCGATGCTGCCCGATGCTGAGTCGATCGTGCGAAATTTAGTGATCGGTATTAACGATACTCGACAAAAATATGGAGAACCGATGATGATGGGGTATCTGCCTGATACTTTTGGATTTAATGCACAGTTGCCAATGTTGCTGAACCAAGTAGGAATAAGTGATTTTATTTTTTGGAGAGGAACTAATTTCAAAAGGCAAATGAACTCCGTGTATTTTAAATGGCAAAGCTTAGGTAAAAATAGTGTTTATGCAGCTAATTTTCCGTTCGGTTACTATACTGGACAAATTTCTGTGGAATCAAAACAGGATTTGCAAGAATTTGTAGAAAATCGTTTAGATCCGGGGATCGATTTTGAAGCAAAGCAAGGATCAAATAATGAAGTGCTTCTTCCTTCTGGGATTGACCAGATGAATATTATTCATGATTTAAGTCAAACAATCAAAGATGTTAATCGATATAGTCATAATCAAGTTGAAATCAGCGATTATCCTAAGTTCATGAAGAGTCTTCATACAAAAAGTGATTTACCCGCGTATCAAGGTGAATTGCGTTATCCGACATATTCGCGCGTGCATCGAACAATTGGCTCAGTTCGCTCAAGGATCAAGCGACAAAACTTTGCGTTGGAACAGCGTATTTTGCGTAGGGTCGAACCCTTGATGGTTATAGCGAAACGATCCGGTATCGAAGTTTCCAACGGGGTGGTTCTGAAATTATGGAAAAAGCTTTTGGAATGTCAACCCCATGATACTTTAGGCGGCAGTGTTTCAGATAATGTAGCGGTTGATATCGCACATCGCTTTAAGGAAGGCTTTGAAATTGCAGACGGTATCGAAAATTATATTAAAAAACGTCTTGCTCAGAGGTTAAAATTAAATGATCAAGAGCTACTAGTTTTTAATACTGATTTAAGGCCCTTTGACGGGTATAAAACTATTCAATTTTTATCACGATCAAAGCACATCAAGTTCGCTGATAACTATCACGCGGCGATCGTTAAGGAAGAATATGTTCCTAAGCGTGAAAATATTATGCAGCAAACAGCCAAAGGTTTTGAATTTAAGGATGAACCTGGTTATTATAAACTAACTGTCCGCGTCCATGTTAAATTTGCTGGACTTGGTTATCAAGTCGTAAAGTTTGATACAGATAACAAACAAACGCTGCAGGAATTGCAAATCGTAGAACAGACTGAAATTAAAAACCAAGCGTGGAAAGTCACATATCAAGATGGAAAATTCCAGGCTGTGAATAATGGGCTTTCCTATCCTGACTTGATCAGTATTGTGGATTCCGGCAATGATGGAGATACGTATGACTATTCTCCGTTAAGAGGAGATAGAGAAGTAGCTTTACCTTTAACAGGCAAAATCACCACTAAAATTGTGGATGATCAGCAGGAAATGACTCTTACCGGAAGATGGCAACTTCCCGCTAGTTTGTCGGACCGACTAGAAGAAAAGCCCAATTTAGTTGATGTTTCCTATCAGTTAACCTTAAGTTTAAATGCCAATGATGATGTTTTAGCTGGTCATTTAGCAGTAGATAACCAGGCGTTGGATCATCGCTTGAGACTTAAAGTCAACACGGGTATCTCAAGTGATCATGCTGTAGCTCAGATTCAAGGGGGCTTTCACAAGACCTATAATCTACCGATTGATTCCAACTGGCAGGAAGAATTTGTTGAAAAGCCGGCAAATTTATATGATTTTGACAAGGTTGTTGGAATGAAGGATCAAACACATGGACTGTTTTTGATCAGCAAAGGTTTGAAAGAATATGAACTAGGTGAGCAAGCATTTTATGTCACTTTGATGGCGACAACTGGACAGTTGGGCAAGCCTAATTTATTATGGCGTCCAGGTCGTGCCTCAGGAGATACAACTAGTCTCGGTCATCAGATGACACCAACTCCATTAGCGGAAGAATTAGGGAGCAACACGTTTGAATTTGGTTTGGTAGGCACTAGAGAATTTGCTGAAAATCAAATGGCAGTCACGGCCGAAAAATGGCTAGCACCAAATGTTAGTTATCAGCTGCAGCAAATAAATTTGTTTGTTAACCGGCTAGATAACAAAATTTGGAATATCGAGTTTGAAGATAGTTTGCCGAAGATCACGAAAGCTGAAACGTTTTTAAGTTGTGATCCTGACATGCTGATCAGTGCTTTATATCCGGCATATACTGTCAAAGATGCGATTGTTTTAAGACTTGCTAATGAATCTGATGCAACTCAAGATATAACATCATTTTTAAAAAATGGCTTTCAATTAACAAATGCTCTTGAGGAAGTTCAACCTGTGGCAGGTAAATTATTGATAAGACCTTATGAGATGGCGACACTATTAAAGAAAGTTTAGAAATTATATAGTATCAAAATATGGAGCTGGAGCAAAACGTTTTTAGGCGTTTGCTTTAGCTCCATATTATTATGTTTTTTGTAGACTGCCAAGGTAGCTCTTTACATAAAAAATCAGTGACAAGGTATTCCTTAACAGTTTTTGAATTACAGAGACGGAACATTTTAATTAGAATATTCTTCGTCACTGAGCCTCCATGTTTATATTCATCAGAAATAATATAGTTTGTAAGAATGATAAAAATAAGGTAACAAAACTATTCAGCGATCATCAGCTTGATGTTATTTCTTTTTATTGAATCTAAGATGTCTTTTGATGGCAGCTGGTCAGTAATAATTATATCAATTTGAGTAGAGTTGAAACTATCTAAAAGAATATAATCTTTTTTATTAAATTTAGAATGATCCACAAGTAAGACATTTTTTTCGGAACATTGGAATACGGTTCGTTTAAGTTCGTTTTGTTTTTCATTAGCCATATAGAATCCATTTGCATCAATGGACTTACATGACATGAATGAAATATTTGGTCGAAAGTTTGAAATTAAGTCTGAAATTGCACGTGGACCTAATATTGATTTAGAGCGATAGAGTAATGTTCCACCAAGTACATATAAATCAATATTTTTCAGCTGGTTAACCTCTGAAGCGATGTTGATGTTGTTAGTAATAACATGAATATTGGTTTTATTCGCAAAATATTTGGGTAAAAAGGATAAGGTTGACGATCCATCTAAGAAAATAGCCTGGTCATTATTGATGAGTGTTGCTGCTTTTTTACATATTCTGCTTTTAATTGTTCCGTTTTTGCTACTTCTAGTTCCGTAGGCAATTTCAACGTTAGAATATTCTAGTAAACTAACATATCCGTGTGTTCTTCGAATAGAGTTGGTCATTTCTAAATCTAGTAAGTCTCGACGAAGCGTAGAGGTGCTAACATCCATCATCGCTTGTAATTTCTTTGTACTAATTTTTTTGTTTTGTGAGAGAATACGTAACATTTTTTTAAGTCGTTCATCTTTTTGAAGGTACAATTTAGTTTCACTTCTTTCTATATAATTTGAACAGTGAGAAAAAGAATAATTTACTTAATAAAAATGTGAATCTTGTTCAATTTTAAGCGCTAACAAGATTGAAGACACTGTATTTATTAAAGGTATATCCAATTTATTCAGCTATGTCAACAGGATGGTAGAAACATTTTGAAAAATGAACAATTATGAACAATATTAATTGTATATTTAGACCGCTAAAAAATGAATGAAAACGCTTGAATAGCCAAAGAAATCGCTTTATAATGAAGCTGTTAATCGGATTAACTGTAGAATAAAAAATCACTTATGTTCATGAGTATGAACGGAAAGGCGGCTTTGCTATGAGCGATTACTCCAAATTGTTCGATAAAGAATTAATTTTTTTGAATTTAGATGCTTCGAATCGGAATGAGCTATTTAAAAAGGTATATGAAAAATTGGCAGAAAAAGGAATTGTAAAAGAAAGCTATTTAGATGCTTTGACTAAGCGAGAGGATGAGTTCCCAACGGGTGTAGTCACTCAGTCTTTACCAATTGCGTTACCACATGCTAATCCAGAAAATGTGAATCATCCCTTTATTGCAGTTGTTCAAACAAAAGATGATATTCGTGTTCAACAAATGGGAACAAATGAAGACGAGGATACCAAAAACTTCTTCTTTTTGGGGATTGTTAAGGAAACTCAGGATTTGCAGGTTAAGTTATTACAAAGATTTATGCAACTGATGAATGATGAAAAATTTTTTTTAGACTTTAAGGAAATAAAAAAGCCAGACGATATGTATGATTATCTGATCAATAATTTTTAGGAGGTAATTAAAATGTTAAAAGTTGTAGTTGCTTGTGGTAGCGGAATTGCTACTAGCGAAACAGTGGTAGGTTCACTTAGAACATTTTTAGAAGAACATTCTGTTAGTGGTGTTGAAGTTGAAGCTACTGATTTTAAGCAATTAGCAGGAGTACTTGCTAACTATGATGTATATGTTTGGTTGGCAAAACCAACACCTGAAATTCAACAGATTTGTGATGAGGAAGGGATTCCTGATGTTAATGGTGTTGACATTTTGACTGGATCAAAGGGTGATAAAACTTTTTTAGATTTTGTAAATGCTTTAATGAGTTTAAAGAGTGCATCCTAACTAAGAAAGGGGAAACCTATTATGGAAGTCTTAAAAACAATAGTTAATTATGTTTTAGATTTGGGTGCAGCAGTTTTTGTTCCGTTGATCATGTTTTTGATTTCATTGTTAGCTAGGTTGAAGCTTAGTAAGGCCGTTAAAGCAGCATTAACATTAGGCGTTGCTTTTAGTGGAATGACGTTAGTTGTTAATTATATGACAGATGCAATTTCACCAGCAGCAAAATCAATGTCGAAATTGATGCATTTGAGTTTAAATGCGATCGATCAAGGTTGGCCAGGTGTGGCTGCAATCACATGGTCATATAAAACGGCTTTCCTATTTTTCCCGCTCTTATTGATTATTAATTTTATCATGCTATCAATTAATTGGACTAAAACCTTGAATGTTGATATGTGGAATGTTTGGAATAAAATTTTCACATATGTTGTTGTTTTATATTTTACGCATAATTCGCTGTATGGTTTTGCGATTGCCAGCCTACAGATCATTTTAGAATTAAAAGCAGGGGATATGTGGCAAAGGCATATTGAAGATCTGACAGGTATTCCAGGAGTTACGGTTCCACATTTTATTACTTTATTTGCTGTAATTTTAATGCCGCTTAATAAATTACTCGATTTTATTCCGATAATGAATAAACCGGCTGATGCTAATGCTATTCAAAAGAAAATTGGGATTTTTGCAGATAATTCAGTTATGGGTGCGATAATCGGTGTTTTACTTGGATTTGGTGCTGGATATTCTATCTCAGGATCGTTGCAATTAGCCATTGAAGCTGCAGCAGCCATGACCATGTTCCCGATGATTTCAAAATTATTCATGGAAGCTTTAAATCCAATCGCGGATGCAATGAATAAGATGATGAAAGATCATTTTAAAGGACGTGAAGTATTTATTGGACTTGATTGGCCGATTTTAGCTGGGCGAAATGAATTATGGGTTACTGTAATCATACTAGTTCCTGTAATGCTGATATTGGCAATGGTTTTGCCTGGTAACACTGTCCTTCCATTTGCTGGAATTATTAATTTATCTTTCGTAGTTGCTGCCTTGCTATTAACTGGTGCTAACTTGTGGAGAATGCTGACACTTGGAATTATCACAACGCCAATTTTCCTATACGGTGCAACTTATTTTGCCCCAGTTATCACTAATTTGGCAAAATCTACTGGTGCTGTCAAGGTTCGACCGGGACAACAACTTTCATGGTCGACATTTGAAGGACCTGATTTTCGGATGTTATTCGCGCAAATTTATAATGGAAAATGGTGGGCAATAATTGGTGCAATCGTATGGCTATTGGTTTTTGTTTGGCTGTATAAGGATCAAAATAAAATCTCCATTCCAAGTAAGCGTTATAAGTTAGCTGGTATTGAAGATGTTGATGTCTCTAATGAACATGAATCTAATAGTGCAACGAATGGTTCTGCTAAAGAAGAATGGAAAGTTTCTGATATAGACGGTCTTGATTTTAGCAACGTTAAAAAGAATAAAAAACCTAAGAGTAAACAAGCAACAAGTGTTGATGAGATCAACGGTATGGATTTTAGTAATTATAATAGAAAATAAAATGAGGAGAGACAGCATGGAAAAAAATCAATCACAGAAAAATGTTGGTGCGAAAATATTGTGGTCATTAGCGTTATTCATTAATGTTATTTTGACAGTTTTGGTAGTTTTCACAAAGAACATTCCAGGGTGTATTGCTGTGATTGCTTTTGGCTTATACCTGTCAAAATACGGTGATCCAGTTATTTTTAAAAACTACAATCAGAGACGTAAAGAAAAGTATGAAGTTTTTGAAAAAATGAGAAAAAATCGAAAGGGGAACGAAAAATTATGATGGAACAAAATATTACTAAAGAACGCCTGCCTTTTGAAACAGAGCGACAAGATCTGGCTAATGTTGCCCGTGAGATGTTTAACAGAAAAATGACTAATGTGGCTGGTGGAAACATTTCACTTAGAGTTACTCCTGATGAAACTTTTGCTTATGATGGACAAGAGTATAAAGCTGGTCATGATTATTTATTGATGACACCTACCTTTATGTCGGAAGCTTGGTTTGCCAAGATGAGTCTTTCGCAAATTTTAGTAGTTGATTTAGAAACAGGTGAAAAGTTGGCTGGTGAGGGAAGGCTGACTAGGGAAATTAATATGCATGAGGGAGCTTATAGGGCTAATCTAGATATTAATGTTGTTTATCATTCTCATGCTCCAAACTGTATGTTTTGGGCTACATTGGGGGTTGATATGCCTAACCTGACAGAAGTGACCTCTGTGAATGTTCCATTAGGAAAAATTAAATGCTTGCCATACCGCGAAGCTTGCTCACAAGAATTAGCCGACATTGTTCAATCAGAGATTAAAAAATTAGGGAACGATGCGACACAGAACATCTTTTTGCTGGACAGTCATGGTGTTTTGATCACAGATACCGATTTACATGCCGCAACAGAAGTTCTTGAAACGGTGGAATGGAATGCTGATATTGCGTATAAACAGACAATTTTTAAGAAATTGGGGATCATTGATGACTATCGTTCCTGTGGTAAAAAAACTGATGGTCAAGCCGAATCAAAGTTAAATGTATAGAGTAATAATAAAACTACCTTTCCTCTAGAGAGTAAAAAGTGCCCCATAATTGTTAGACATAAAAACTAACAACTATGGGGCACTTCATGCTGATACTGTTTACTTATCCCACTTTTATGTCATGCTTTAGTCTTCATAATACAAAATTGAGTGCTTGAAGATCTTTA